>JAAIGF010012593.1_pt1 | contig 187542 bp, 161 predicted proteins | sample 6487441 | NCBI WGS metagenome assembly JAAIGF01 (sample SAMN13974129, study PRJNA590717) | phyllosphere metagenome | biome: pepper field; feature: multiple bacterial spot infested pepper fields; material: pepper leaves; isolation source: leaves from pepper fields | host: Capsicum annuum ... | reverse complement strand
TGCGCAAGTTCATGCCCGCCCTCAGGAAAAACAACGCGTCGTTGCAGCCCGATGCCGCGCGCGCGGCCGGCGGGCGTTCGGCCGCTGCAGCAGGATATGCATGCCATGGCGCTTGAATTGAACGCAAACCGCCGCATCGGCCTGGCGCTGTTTTGGCTGGCCTTGCTGGCAGTGGCTGGCTTCTGGTTGAGCGAGACGCTCAAGGTCACTGGGGACTTGCGCAAGTTCATGCCCGCCCCGCGCACGCCGGCGCAAAAACTGCTGATCGAAGAACTCGGCGAAGGCCCTGGATCGCGGTTGCTGCTGATGGCGTTGTCCAACAACGATCCGGTCACCTTGGCCGAGCAGTCGCAGCAACTGCACCAGGCGCTGTCCGCGCAGCCGGCGTTGTTCGAACTGGTCAGCAATGGCGGCAATGCCGGATTGGAGGCGATTCCCAAGCGCTTGCTGCCGTACCGCTATCTGCTCAGCGACAGCTTCGACAAGACCCCGCTCGACGCGCCGACGCTGGAAGCGGCGTTGCAGGCGCGCGTGCAGGATCTGGGCTCGCCGGCAGCGGCCATGGTGGAGCCGTTGTTGCCGCGCGACCCCACGATGGAAATCGTGCATCTGGCCGAAACCCTGCAGCCGGCAGCGATGCCGCGCACGCGCAATGACGTGTGGTTCGATCGCGCCGGCACTTCGGCGCTGTTGATCGTGCAGACCCGCGCGGCCGGCTTCGACCCCACCGGCCAGCAACTGGCCTATGACGCCGTGCAGGCGGCGTTCGCGAAGGTCAGCAAGGGCACTGCCACCCGGCTGACGCTGACCGGGCCGGGCGCATTCGCGGTGGAAATCACCGCGCGCACGCAGGGCGAGGCGCAGTGGATCGGCACGCTGGATACGGTAGGCCTGGTGTTGCTGCTGCTGGTGGCCTACCGCAGCTGGAAGATTCCGGTGCTTGGCGTGTTGCCGCTGGCCAGCGCCGGTCTGGCCGGCCTGGGTGCGGTGGCGCTGCTGTTCGACGGCGTGCATGGCATCACCGTGGCATTCGGCTTCACGCTGATCGGCGTGGTGCAGGATTACCCGATCCACCTGTTCAGTCATCAGCGCCCTGGTCTGGATCCGCGCGAGAACGCACGGCACCTGTGGCCAACACTGGCCACCGGCGTGGTCTCTACCTGCATTGCCTATGTGACCTTCCTGTTTTCCGGCGTGGACGGCCTGCGGCAGTTGGCGGTGTTCACCATCGCCGGCCTTGCCACCGCCGCGGTCACCACGCGCTGGCTGTTGCCGGCCTTGATCGATCCGGCCCCGCGCGACTACGCGGACTCGCGCCTGCTGGCGGTGCTGTGGCGTGGCATTGCGCGCCTGCCGCGGCCACGCATCAGCCTGGCGGTGATGGCCGTGATCGGCATTGCGGTGATCGTGTTCGCGCCCGGGCAATTCTGGCAGAACGATCTGTCGAAGCTGACCCCGGTGCCACCCAAGGCCTTGGCGCAGGACACCCATCTGCGTCAGGAGCTGGGCGCGCCGGATGTGCGTTACGTGCTGGCGCTGCCGGCAGCCAGCGATGAAGCGGCGTTGCAGGCCAGCGAGCAGTTGCGCCCGCGTCTGGATGCGCTGGTGCGCGATGGTGCGTTGCTCGGTTACGACATGGCGGCACGCTATCTGCCCAGTGCCAAGACCCAGCGTGCGCGACAGGCCGCGTTGCCCGATGCTGCCCAGGCGCGCGCGCTGACCGAGCGCGCCGTGGCCACCACGCCATTCCGCAGCGATGCGTTTGCGCCGTTCCTGCAGGATCTGGACGCCGCCAAGCGCGCTGCACCGCTGCTGCCGAAGGATCTGAGCGGCTCGCCGCTGGCCACGTCGGTCGGTGGCCTGCTGCTCGGCCGTGGCGATCGCAGCACCGCATTGGTGTCGTTGACCGGCCTGCGCGATCCGGCGGTGTTGGCGGCCGCCGTGCAGGGCAGCGGCGCGCAATTGCTGGATCTCAAGGACGCCTCCGAATCGCTGGTGGCCGCCTACCGCGGACGCGTGCTCGGTGCGCTGGTCCTTGCCGCATTGCTGCTGGCGGTGACCGTGGCGATTGCACTGCGCAGCCCGCGCCGCATCGTGCGGGTGCTGCTACCGATGGCGCTGACCACGGTGCTGATCCTGGCGATCCTGCGCGGCACCGGGGTGGAGCTCAATCTGTTCCATCTGATCGCGCTGATCCTGGCCGCCGGTCTGGGCCTGGATTACGCGCTGTTCTTCGATCATGCCGGCGACGATCACGCCGACCAGCTGCGTACGCTGCACGCGTTGATCGTCTGCAGCCTGATGACACTGCTGGTGTTTGCGCTGTTGGCCGCTTCCAGTATCCCGGTCTTGCGTGCCATCGGCAGCACGGTGGCGCTGGGCGTGTTGTTCAATTTCATTCTGGCCTTGCTGGTGTCGCGCGAACCGGCGCTGGAACGCACCGCGAACGGAGAGCCGCATGCAGGGACGTGACGCAATCGCTGCGCTGATTCCGCACCAGGGCAGCATGTGCCTGTGGGAAGAAGTGATTGAGTGGGATGCACAGCGCATTGTGCTGCGCAGTCACGCACACCGCAGCGATACGCATCCGCTGCGGTGCAACGGGCGTTTGCGCGCGCTGCATCTGTGCGAGTACGGCGCGCAGGCCATGGCCGTGCATGGCGGATTGCTGGGTCGCCAATCCGGCATGCCGGTACGCCCGGGCATGCTGGTCGCGCTGCGTAGCGTGGAATTGCACCTCGCCTATCTGGACGACCTGCCCGATGCCATCGATTGCGAGGCGCAGGTGCTGATGCAGGGCGAGGACAGCCAGCAATACGGCTTCCGCCTGACCCATCGCGGGGAACTGCTCGCCGAAGGCCGCGCCACGGTCATGCTGGGCGCCGCCTGAGGCCTGCGCTCAGGGATTGACGGGTGTCTTCGCCGCGATGAGCGCGCTCAGATTGCCGACGCCGGGCAGGCGGTGCGCATACAGCCGCGCGATGTCACTGCCGCTGTGCAGATGCTCGAAATGCTCCAGACCGATCGACAGGAATTCCGCACTGCCATCGTGCGGCGTCTTGATCTCGCCGACTTCGAGTGCCTTCAAGGCGCTGATCCAATGGAAGGACTGGCCAGCGTCTTCGCGATTGAAATACGCGTACCAGACCGGAATGCGGAACAGCCGCTCAAACGCCACCGCGCGTCTGAGTTCATCCTCATAGGGCAGGCTGTAACAGGTTTTCTTGTACCTGTTGCGGTTCTTGACGTCGATGGCGATCAAGCCGATCGACTCCAGCAGCAGCAGGAAATCCGGCCGTTTGACCGCTGTGCCGAACAACGGCGCGAAGGTGTCCGGCGCTTGGCAAATGGCCACATAGCTGAAGCCATGCAGCTGCAGCCATGCATTCATCGCGTCCTCGCCTTGGTTGCCAAGGCCCGCCAAGTTCACTGCATTCATCTCGTTTCGTTCATCGCCGCCCGTGTTCGAAAGCTACCAGCCGGATTCGAAAGCGCTCAAGCGGCAGCGATCGGATTTGCGGCATGGTCAGGCAAATACGCGAGAAGTACCAAGAGTCCGTCCTTCAACGGGCAGCTTGATCTACGATAACGCTCCTTCTCTGCTCATATGGTTCGTGGCTTATGAACTCAGCTGCAAGACGCGCACTCGTTACCGGCGGCAGCGGCGATCTTGGCGGTGCGATCTGCCGCCACCTGGCTGCGCAGGGCCTGCATGTCATCGTGCACGCCAATCGCAATCTGGCGCGTGCGGACGAGGTGGTTGCCGCGATCGTGGCCGATGGCGGCAGCGCACAGGCAGTGGCCTTCGATGTGGCCGACGCGCAGGCAAGTTCGGCGGCGCTGGAGAGCTTGCTGGACGCTGGCCCGATCCAGATCGTGGTCAACAACGCGGGCATCCATGACGACGCGCCGATGGCAGGCATGAATGCCGAGCAGTGGCACCGCGTCATCGACGTGTCGCTGCACGGTTTTTTCAATGTCACCCAGCCGTTGCTGCTGCCGATGGCGCGCACGCGTTGGGGCCGCATCGTCAGCGTGTCGTCGGTGGCGGCCGTGCTGGGTAACCGCGGGCAGACCAACTACGCCGCCGCCAAGGCGGCGTTGCACGGCGCCAGCAAGTCGCTCTCGCGCGAAATGGCCAGCCGCGGTATCGCAGTGAATGTGGTCGCGCCGGGCGTGATCGATAGCGACATGGTCGGCGACAGTTTCGCGCCGGAGGTGATCAAGCAATTGGTGCCGGCCGGCCGCGTCGGCAAGCCCGATGAAGTGGCCGCGCTGGTCGCCTTTTTGTGCTCGGACGCGGCCGGTTACATCAATGGCCAGGTGATCGGCGTCAATGGTGGGATGGGCTGAGGGCGACTACCAAAACTACTGCGCAGCCGCCAGGCGGGCGCGGCCGGTGCTCGGAATCCTCATGTACAACTCGTACACTCCGGTTCCTGTGCGCCGTCCACGCCCACCTGGCGACTGCTCGCTACGTTTTGGTAGCCGCCCTAAATTGCATCGAAGTTGATGTAGCGACATTCCCCGTGCATCACGGATGCCTTGGTAATGAGGACCTCATCACCAGCACGACTAAGCGTGTGGATGTATTCCAGCTTTCCTGAGGATGTCTTGAGAAAGGTGTAAACCTCGGCCGTCTTCCCTGGATAAACAACCAGAACGGATAACGAACTGATGCCTCGGCTCAGAAGCATTATCCGTGCTCCTTCCTCACGAGCTGACACTATCTCCTGGCGAACATCTACATAAATCAGATCGTAATCGTCCCCCTGCTTTGAGAGCTTGGTCAGACCGCCTGTGATCCTTTCATCGTTCCAGCCGCTGTCTTTTGCCGTGATGATGCCTGTTTCGGCGTAGTAGCCTTTTCCTGCGGGATTTGAGCATGAGGCAATCTCCGCAGCATAAGTCGGTGTGCTAAGCGCAATCGATATAGCGAAACAGGTAAGTTTCATGGCGCACACCTAATTCTGTAGGCCTCACGCCGCGTCGGCGTACCAGGTTGCGGTAAGAATCGCTTCGCCGTTGGCATCGGCAGTCAACGCCTCCAGACCGTAGTCCGGCAGGTCGGGGTAGCGTTGGCGTGCCTGTTGCAGGATCTCGCGGGCCAGGACCGCCATCTGCGCGACATTGCCGTGGATGCGTGCGACAAACGCATCATCGTCGAGTGTGTCGTTCAAGGCGCCATTGAGTTCGTTGAACCAGCCGATCAGGTATTGGTCCAGCAGCCGTCCGCTGCCGGCGGCGATGCCCTGGGCGGTATTGCGCACGCCCCATGCATGCAGCACCTGCTGCATTGCCAGGTTCATGTCGCGCGCGAACAAAAAGTCGTTCTTCATGCGCGAGAGCAGGCTGAGATGGGCGATGCGACCGCTGCAGAACAGCGGTGCCAGCAACGACCAGTAATAGGTGTAATCCCAGATCACTTTGACCGGCATCACCTGCTCGTCGCCGAACAGCGCGTACTGATCCTGATACAGCGTCAGCGTGTTTTCGTAGAACGAGAAATACAGCTGCTGGTACAGCTCCACGTACGGGCTGAGCGACTTGCCGGCGCGGTCGCGGCCGATCAATTCGCAGATGTAGGTGTTGGAGATGGCGATGAAGTCGCTGCCCGGCGAATAGAACGGGTCCAGGAATACGCCCGCTTCGCCGGTCAGTGCCCAGCGCTGCGACGAGAACACCTGCTTGCAGCCATACGAGAAGTTGCGCAGGAACAGAAAGTCCTGCAGCCGGTAATCGGCCTGGTCGAGCGTGGCGGCCACCTGCGGCTGATGCGTGCGCAGCCAGTTCATCGCCTTCTCGTGGGTGTTCATGCTCTCCAGCGGATGCAGGTCTGCATCGCAGACGATGCCCAGCGAATGCGCACCCGACGACAGTGGGATCAGCCAGAACCAGTAGCCGGGCCCGCACATGTGATTGGTCGAACGCCAGCGGTCCGGCGGCGTGCAGCGTTGCAGCCAGCTGCTGTCCTGCGACCAGCCGTTGGGGTCGATCAGGCCTTCCACGCGCCACCACACTGCATTGGCGTTGTGCGCGTTGTCCTGCGCCAGGCCGAGCTTGCGCTTGAGCAGGCCGGCACGTCCGCTGGCATCCACCACCCAGCGCGCACCCAGCGTGCCTAGCGTGCCGTCGCGTTCGAAGCGCACGGCGTGGTCGCTGTCGTCTTCGGACAGGTCCACGCCCTTGACGCTGCAGCTGTCGATGAAGGCAATGCCCTGTGCACGCGCGCGTTCGCCCAGAAAATTTTCGAAGCGGCCGCGGTCGATCTGCCACGACGGCGTGGGCAGGATTTTGCTCACGCCCAGTTCGGTGCAGCGGTCGATGTCGTGGCGTTGGTCGGAGAAGAAGAACCGGAAACCGAACTTGCGGATCTGCTCGGTCTCCAGATGCTCGCGCAGGCCCAGTACGTCGGCAAAATAATGCGCGCCGATTTCCACCGTGGATTCGCCGACCTTGAACGCGGCCTCGCGGACCGGATGCGCGCGCCGTTCCAGCACGGTGATGGCAAGCTGCGGATCGCGCTGCTTCAGTTGCAGGGCCAGGCTCAGGCCAGCCAGGCCGCCCCCGGTGATCACGACATCGGCGCGCTGTGCATTCATGAGGAGTGATTGCTCTTGGTGACCGCGGGGACAGTAGCAAATTCGCCATCGGGATCGTCAACGATCACCGGGTTGGCGCGCACGCGGCGATATTCGCGCCACACATGGCCGTATGCCCACACCTGTTTGACCACGTGCGAGGTGATATTCCACAGGTCGCGCACCAGCCGGAAATGGCTCTTGCGGAAGGTGCCAGGCGAGGTACCGGCGTAGCGGGTCTCGATCGGCACGGCGACCACGCGCGCGCCAGCCTGGCGCGCGGCCGAAATCAGCAGCTGCGCTTCGAACACGAAGCCCTCGCCGGGCACGTTGGGCAGGGTGAACACCGAGGCCGGATACAAGCGTTGGCCGCTTTGGCTGTCGATCAGGCCGAAGCCGCACCCCCAGGCAATGCCCCAGTCGCCGAAATCATTGCCGATGCGGCGGATGGTGGGCTGGGTGGCGCGCTTGCGCATGCGCGCACCGATGATCACGCAGCCTGGGTGGCGGTTGGCGGCGGCCAGCAGGCGCGGGAAATCGGCCGCCTTGTGCTGGCCATCGCCGTCCATGGTCATCACCGCGCGCATGCCAAGCCGCTGTGCTTCGGCAAAGCCACTGCGCAGTGCCGCGCCCTTGCCCATGCGCTGCGGGTGACGGATCAGCGTGACCGGCATGCCGGCGATGCACTCGGCGGTGCCGTCGTCGGAGCCGTCGTCGATCACGATGACGTGCGCGCAATAGGTCAGCGCGTCGGTGACCACTTCGCGGATGCGCAGCGCCTCGTTCAAGGCCGGCACCAGGATGGCGGTGTCCTCGCGGCTCAGCGGTTGCCGGCTCATTGCCGGACCTCCACGCGCAGCACCCGGCCCGGCGTGGCATACAGCGCCACGCTGCCGCCATTGCCGGCCAACAGGTCCAGCAGCGGCAGCATCGGCGCCATTGCATTGCCGGCGATGTGGCGCGCCAGCGCGCCATCGCCGGGCGAGGGAGCGCCGTCGTCCAGATATGCGTGCAGCTGCGGCTTGCCGGCCTGGCCGGGGGCACCCAGCACCAGCGCGCTACCCAGCAGCCCCTGGCTGGGGGCAACGCGCCCGAGCGGCCCGACCGAGCGGGCGTCGTAGCTGGCCAGCAGCACGGCCTGGGCGCCGGCAGCGCGTTGCACCAGCGCTTCCAGCAGGCCCTGCGCAAAGCTGCCCAGGCTGGCGCTCATCGCCGTGGCCGGGGTCATCGCACCGGCGCCGATGGTCCAGTAGCCGGCGGCGGCGTTGTGCACCGAGTTGTGGAACTTGGTTGGCGAAATCGCCAACGGATCGCTGGCCAGCGTGGTGCACATGTAGTCGGAGATGGCCAGGTCGCCGTAGGTCGAGGTAAAGATCGACGGCAGGCTGGCCGGGTCGCGGCCTGCGGCGTTACAGGCGGCCAGCGCGGCTTCCAGCGACACGGCCACCGTATCCGGCGCACGCCGGCGTTCGTTGGCGGCCAGCAGCTGCGGCGCCGGGCGGGCGGGGGTTTCCTGCAGGGCGCCGCCGCGCGCGAAGGCGCTGGCAGCGTCCCAGTTGGGCAGACCCTGGGTCCAGAAGCCGATCCCTTCGATGGTCGCGGTCAGCATCAGCGGGCCCGCCCGAACAGCAGCGAACAGTTGTTGCCGCCAAAGCCGAAGGAGTTGTTCATGGCGTAATCGATGCGGGCATGGGCGTTGTCGAAGCGGATTTGCGGGCCACAGGCCGGGTCGGGGATGTCGCTGTTGAGCGTGCCGGGCAGCACCTCGTCGCGCAGCGCGAGCAGTGCGATCACCGATTCGACGATGCCGGCCGCGCCCAGGGTGTGGCCGGTCCAGGCCTTGGTCGAACTGGCGTGCAAGGTGCCGGGGAAGATCGCTGCCACTGCGGCGGCTTCCACGCTGTCGTTGGCCGGCGTGGCGGTGCCGTGCAGGTTCAGATAGCCCACTGCGGCCGGCTCCAGACCGGCGCGGTCGAGCGCACCGCGCATCGCCAGCTGCGCGCCCAGCCCTTGCGGATGCGGCGCCGACATATGGTGCGCGTCGCTGGATTCGCCGTAGCCGTACAGCCACAGCGCGGCATCCGGTGCGGCGGCCGGGCGTTCGAGCAGCGCAAAGCCGCCGGCCTCGCCCAGGCTCAGGCCGACCCGGCGCGCGTCGAACGGCTGGCACATCTCCGGCGCCACCACCTGCAGCGAGTTGAAGCCGAACAGCACGCTGCCGCACAAGGTGTCCACGCCGCCGACCAGCGCCGCGTCGATCACATCGGCCTCCATCAGCCGCGCCGCCTGGGCGAACACCTTGGCGCTGGACGAACAGGCCGTGGCCACGGTCACGCACGGGCCACGCAGGCCGGTGGCGTGCTGCACGAAGTCGCCCAGCGAATGCGGGGTGTGCACGATCGGGCGATTCAGATCCTCGGGGAAGCGCGCGCCGTCGGCGTCGTCGACCAGCCGCGTATACGCTTCTTCGCTGGCGCCGATGCTGGAGGTGGAGGTGCCGATGATCACCGCTACCCGCTCAGCGCCGTAGCGCTGCGCGGCGGCCTGCACGGCCTGCGCCATCCCGTCCTGCTGCAGTGCCAGCCAGGCCAGGCGGTTGTTGCGGCAATCCCACGCGTGCAGAGAATCGGGCAGCACAACCTCTTCAACGCCATCGACGCGCCCGACCCAGCAGGGCAGCAGCGGTTGCGGCCCGAAATCGTTGCGACGCAGGCCGCTGCGTCGGGCGGTCAACGCGGCGGCCTGGGCGGCAAGCCCGGCACCGAGTGCGGTGGTGGAAGTGAACGCGGTGACGGCAACCGGGGCCATCTGGGACGAATGCTGCGCTTGGCTCACGATGGTCTGGCTGGCAAAAAGTGCGGTCAGTATATCGATGGCGCGCGTGGGTCCCGTGGACGGCGCAACTGAACGTCACCGTCATGTCGCTGACGCGGCTGGGATTTTTCGCACAGGCCGCGCTTTCGCCGTCGCCGCAATTGCGACACAATCGGCGCGACACATCTCTCTTCCGAGCGCGACCACGCGCGCATGCACGCCTACGTCTATAAAAGCCAACGCAAGCAGGACACCTTCGTCTATCTCGCCACACGTGACGATTTCTCCGGTCTTCCTGCCGCCGTGCAGGCGCAGCTGGCGCCGTTGACGTTCGTGCTGGATGTGGCGTTGACGCCGGAGCGCCGGCTGGCGCAGGCCGACGCGGCCACGGTGCGCGAGGCGCTGGGCAAGCACGGCTTCTATCTGCAATTGCCCAAGACCATCGTGCTCGCAGGCGAGTGCGACCATGACTGAGCCTGTGCGTGGCGCACGGATGCGCGCCGCAACGCTGGCCGGTGCGGCTGGCGTGGTGCTCTGCCTGCTCGGTGGCATTGGCGGCGTGGTTGCCGCGCTGAGCCTGTGGCTGGCGCAGCCGGCGTTCGCGCTGGCGGTGTCGTGGGCACGTGGGACGCGCGCAGTGCCGGGCCAGCCGCGCGCGGTCGCGCAGGCGCTGCCGCCGTTGCTGGCCATCTGGGGCGTGGGCCTGCTGGCACTGGCTGCGCTGATCAGCTGGCCGCTGACCGCCCTGCGCGACAGCGGCAGCCTGGCGGCCGCGCTGGCGCTGAGCGTCGCAGTCAGCGCTGCCTTACTGGGGCTGTGGCGGACCTGGCCGTTGTGGGGCGAGGTGGAACGCGACGGCGGCGCGCTGGCGCCACGCTGGCAGGCATTGGCCGCGCAGGAACTGCATGCCTGGCGCGGCCTGCTGACGGCTGCACTGGTGCTGGCAGTGTGCACCCTGGCCGTGGTGCTGGCCTGGCCGGGCTGGTTGTCCGGCGGCCTGCGCTGGGGCTTGGCGGTGGCTGCCGGTGTGCTGCTGCCGGTGGCCCATCTGCTGCTGCAACGCACCGCCGCACCCATGCGCAGCGATGCGCCGCACACGCGCCAGGCCGCCGATTTCTTCTCCGAAGCCGCCGCCGAACCGCGCCCGCTGGAACCGGTGGCCCGGCATCAGCTGGTGCCCGAACTCTTCGAGGCCGCGCGCAGTGGCCGGGTGGACCGCGCGCTGCAATTGCTCGAGGCCGGTGCCGACCCGCAGGCGTTGCCGCTGCCGGAATGGCGCGATCAACGCAGCCTGCCGGCGCTGGCGGCCGTACTGCCGGATCTGCGCCTGCTGCGTGAGTTGATCGTGCGCCGCGTCGACGTCAATCAACCGCATCGCGGCATGACCCCCTTGCTGGCCGCCACCCGCGACAGCTGGCACGGCCGCCCGGATGCGGTGATGACCTTGCTGGCCAATGGCGCCGACCCGCGCGCCAGCGACAACGACGGCAATACCCCCTTGCATCACGCCGTGCGCAGTTCCGACCCGGGCGTGGCCGCGCTGTTGCGCGATGCCGCCGCCGAGCTCGACGCGCTCAACAACGAAGGCCATTCGCCGTTGGCGATGGCCTGCCAGGTCGGCAACTGGCGGCTGGCCAAATTCCTGCTGGAGCGCGGCGCGCAGTCCGAACCGGAGGGCGGCGCCCCGGTGCTGCTGGCGGCAGCCGGTACCGAAGAAGACGACCCGGCCGGCGTGCAGTTGCTGCTCAAGCACAAGGCGCGTGTGGATGCGCGCGATCGCCAGCGTCGCAGTGCGCTGCACGAAGCCGCGCTGGCCGGCCACGGCGACATCGTCGAGGCGCTGTTGTCGGCCGGAGCAAACCTGGAAGCGCGTGATCTGCTGGGCCGCACGCCGTGGCTGGATGCCGCGCGCCAGGCACGCAGCGCCGTGCTCGAACGCCTGGTCGCGCGCAAGGCCGATGTGCTGGCCATCGATGGCGACGGCCGCAACGCGTTGATGCTGGCCTGCGCCGCCGACAATGTGTCGCCGGCGCTGATCCGCCGCCTGCTGGACCTGCAGGTACCTGCCGACAGCGTGGATGCGCACGGTCGCCGCGCGGTGGATGTGGCCGCCGAGGCCGGACGTTGGGCGATCGTGCAGCTGCTCGATCCCGCTTACCCGTTGCCGGCCGCGGTCAGCGACGCGCAGGGCGAGGCGCCTGGCGTTGCCGTGCTGCCCGATCGCCCGCCGCTGGTGCTGCTGCGCGAGGGCCTGCAGCTCGGGCAGCGCGACGGTCTGGTCGCGCTGGCGCGGCTATGCGCCCCGGAAGAACTAGGCGGCCTGCTGCACGATGCGCATCTGGCCTTGAACGCCGAGGCGGTCGACTGGCTGCTGCGCCATGGCGCCGATGCCGAAGTGCGCGACGCCTGCGGCGATGTCCCGATGTTTGCGCTGCTCTCGCGCGGCGTGGAGGCGGTACCGGCGCTGCAGGCGTTGCTGCGGCATGGCGTCTCGCCGGCAGGCGCCGGTGGCCTGACCCGGCTGCTGAGTGCCTGCGTGCAGCACGATGCGGCATCGCGCGGGCTGGAACAGTTCGCGCTGGAACTGCTCGAACGTGGCGCCGACCCCTTCGCTCCGTCGGCTGCCGGCGATCCGCCGTTGTCGCTGGCGGTGCGGCTGGGCTGGCTGCGCCTGCAGCAGTGGTTGCTGGAACATGGCGTGGACCGCGAAGCGCGCGACAGCCACGGCATGACCGCGCTGCATCTGGCCACCGCGCTGGGCCGCGATGCCTCGCTGAAACTGCTGGTCAAGCAGGGCGCCTCGCCGGAAGCGCGCGCTGCCGACGGGCAGACCCCGCTGGGCGTGGCGCTGTCGATCGGCCGCCGCGATCTGGCCGACTGGCTGGACTGGCGCATCTGGTCGCTGCCGCGCCGCACGCTGCGCGAAGCGGATGTGCCGGCCGCCGCGATGACCGGCGATACCGATGCGGTGCGTCGCCTGATCGATCTCGGCCTCGCCGTCGACGCCGTCGACGCGCAAGGCTGCACCGCGCTGCTGCGTGCCGCCGGTGGTGGCCATCTTGGCGTGGTGACGCATCTGCTCGGCCGCGGCGCCGATCCGCAGCGCGCGGCCAACAGCGGCGCCACGCCGTTGTCGGCGGCCGTGAGCATGCGCCAGACCGAGATCGTGGCCGCCTTGCTGCAGGCCGGTGCGCAGATCGAACACCGCCTGCCGGGCGGGGTGACCGTGCTGATGCTGGCCTGCGCATTGGGCCTGCCGGACATCGTGGCGCGCCTGCTCACCGCCGCGGCCGACGTGCACGCCACCGACAATCAGGGGCTGGCGCCGCTGCATTGCGCGGCGTTGTACGGCTTCACCGCGCGCGACAAGAACCGCCTGTTGGCCCTGCTGGACACCTTGCTGCTGGCCGGTGCCGACCCGGACTACCTGGCCGGTGGCCGGGTCAGCCCGTTGCTGCTGTTGCTGGGCGCGCGTGCCGAACCGGGTACCTCCTGCGACGAGCAGGTGGTGCTGGCCGGCGTCGAACGCCTGCTCGACGAAGATGTCTCGCTGGATGTGGCCGACCAGCGCGGCTTCGGCCCGCTGCATCTGGCTGCACTGCACGGCCTGCCGCTGCTGGTGCAGCGCCTGCTGCGGGCCGGTGCCGATGCCGACCGCCGCGATGCGCTCAACCGTACCCCGCGCGAAATCGCCATCATGCGCGGCTTCATCGACGTGGCCGGCCAGTTCGAACCGGCGCTGCCGGGCGTCTCTTCGATGGCGCGCTTCCTGCGCGAAGGCCGCTGAACCAGCGCGTCGGGTAACCGCTGCGGGTGCCGTTCGTGTGCAGCCGCACCCGCCTGCGCAGCCTCACCGCCGAGCGCGTCTTCGCCGCTGGCCCGGCGTGCGGGCGCAATCGGCCGGCTGGCGGCCGATGCGCAAGTGCAGGTCACCCCAGGGCTATTACAGGAGGCAGAGGTGGTGCTGGTCATGGAGCGTCGCCGCGCACCTACGCCACCGCCGGGTGATCTGCCTGCAGCGTCCCGACGAGGATGCGTCTATGCACCCGGCACTGGTACGCCGCCTGGAACACACGGTGCCACCGCTGCTGGGTTTACCGGCGCAGTCGTAACCTGATCCCGACACGGCCCATGCAAGACTGCGCGTTCTTTCGCCGGAAGGAAGCGCCCAACCAATGAGCGTGCGTATCGAGGACCACGCAATGCTGGGCAACTGCCACAGCGCGGCCCTGGTCGACCATCGCGGCACCATCGACTGGCTGTGCCTGCCACGCTTCGATTCCGATGCGGTGTTCGCTGCGTTGCTGGGTGAGGAACAACACGGGCAATGGGCGTTGTCGCCGGCTGCCGACTTCCGCAGCGAGCGCGCCTACCAGGACGATAGCCTGGTGCTGTGCACGCGCATGATCACCGACAACGGCACGGTGGAACTGATCGACTTCATGGTCGCCAGCGAAAACGGCGAAGTCCATCAGCATCTGGTGCGTATCGTGCGCTGCGTGCAGGGTAGCGTGCCGATGCACATGCGCCTGACCTTCCGCTTCAACTACGGCCGCACGGTGCCATGGGTGACGCGCATCGTCGATGGCATCCGCGCCATCGCCGGCCCCGATCAGCTTGCATTGCGTTCGCCGCAAACACTGCGCGGCCAGGACATGGGCACCGAAACCGACTTCACCCTGCGTGAGGGCGAAAGCACCTGGTTTCTGCTCAGCCACGGCGCCTCGCATCAAGCCACGCCGCCCTTGATCGACGCCGAACAGGCGCTGCAACGCACCACCGCGTTCTGGCACGGCTGGGCGCGCCGCTGTACCGATGTCGGGCCGTGGACCGAGCAGGTGCGCCGCTCGCTGGTGGTGTTGAAGGGGCTGAGTTATCTGCCCACCGGCGGCATTGTCGCCGCGCCCACTGCCTCGTTGCCGGAGCATCTGGGCGGCATGCGCAACTGGGATTACCGTTACTGCTGGCTGCGCGATTCGGTGTTCACGCTGATCGCGTTGTTGCAGGCCGGGTACCGCGACGAAGCGGCAGCCTTCCGCGATTGGGTCCAACGCACCATTGCCGGTTCGCCGGATCAATTGCAGGCGCTGTACGGCATTGCCGGTGAGCGCCGCTTGCAGGAATGGGAAGCGCACTGGCTGCCCGGCTATGAACATTCCGGCCCGGTGCGCATCGGCAACGGCGCGGTGGATCAGTTCCAGCTCGATGTGTATGGCGAGTTGATCGGCGCGTTCCATTACGCCCGCGAAAAGGGCGTGGGCCTGCCGTCCGACGACGACGGATCGTCTGCGTCGCTGCTGGAAAAGATTCTGGAAACGCTGGAAACCCTGTGGCGCGAACCCGATGAGGGCATCTGGGAAATCCGCGACGAGCGCCGCCACTTCGTGCATTCCAAGGTGATGGCCTGGCTGGCCTTCGACTGCGGCGCGCGCGATGGCATCACCAATGCAGACGCAGAAAAACGCGCGCACTGGGGCCGCATTGCCGAAGAGATTCGAGCCGACGTCCTGGAAAAAGGCGTGCATCCGGAAGGTCACTTCGTGCAGAGCTATGGCTCGGACCGGCTGGACGCTTCGCTGCTGCTGATCCCCATCGTGGGTTTTCTGCCGCCGGATGATCCGCGCATCGCCGCCACCGCCGATGCGATCGCACGCGATCTGACCATCGACGGGTTGGTCGAGCGCTATCGCGCCGACGACAGCGCCGACGGTTTGCCGGCCGGCGAGGGCACCTTCCTGGCCTGCAGTTTCTGGCTGGTGGAAAACTATGCATTGCTCGGCCGCACCGACCAGGCGCGTGCGCTGCTCGAACGTCTGCTCGGGCTCTGCAACGACGTCGGTCTGCTCGCCGAAGAATACGACCCGCGCAGCAAACGCATGCTCGGCAACTTCCCGCAAGGGTATTCCCACGTGGCCCTGGTCAATGCGGCATTGCGCCTGCATGGACGCATGGGCGAAAAGGAAACGCATCCATGAGTGAGCAAGCAACCACACCGCCGTGCATCATCGTGGTGTTCGGCGCACGCGGCGATCTGACCAAGCGCCTGGTCATGCCGGCGCTGTACAACCTGCGCCGTTCCGGTGCGCTGGGCGATGAGTTCGCCATTGTCGGCATGGACCATGGCGACATCAGCGAACGCGCGTGGCGGACCAACATGGGGCAGTCGATGACGCAGCTGCTCAGCAGTCGCGATGCCGAATTCCAGACCGACGAATTCGACACCGCCACCTGGGACTGGTTGCGCGAGCGCATGCATTACCTGCGCGGCGACTTCACCGATCAGGGAGCCTACCGATCGCTGGGCGGCGTGCTGGACAAGCTGCACAAGCGCTATGGCACGCAGGGCAACGTGCTGTTCTATCTGGCCACCGCCGCGCGCTTCTTCGAGCCGGTATTGCTTAACCTGGGCGAGGCTGGCCTGGTCAGGCAACGCGAAGGCGAAGGCTGGCGCCGGGTAATCGTGGAAAAACCCTTCGGCCACGATCTGCCCAGCGCCCAGCATCTCAATGCCACGGTCGCCAAGGTGCTGCACGAAGATCAGGTGTTCCGCATCGATCATTTCCTGGGCAAGGAAACCGTGCAGAACATTCTCGCGTTCCGCTTCGCCAATGGCTTGTTCGAGCCGGTGTGGAATCGCGATCGCATCGACCATGTGCAGATCACCGCGGCCGAAACCATCGGCGTGGAAGGGCGCGGGCGGTTCTACGACCCTACCGGCTGCCTGCGCGACATGGTGCCGAACCATCTGTTCCAGTTGCTGGCGATGATTGCGATGGAACCGCCGGCGGCGTTCACTACCGAGGCGATGCATCGCCGTCGCGCCGAAGTGATCGAGGCGGTGCGCCCGATCAGGCCCGAAGATGTGGTGCGCGGGCAATATGCCTCCGGCGCGGTCAATCGCAATGCGGTGCCGGGCTATCGCGAAGAAGACACCGTGCCCGAGGATTCGGACACCGAAACCTATGTGGCGATGAAGCTGCAGGTCGACACCTGGCGCTGGGCCGGCGTGCCGTTCTACCTGCGCACCGGCAAGCGCCTGCGCGAACGCACCACCGAGATCGCGATCCGTTTCAAGCCCGCACCGCTGGCCCCGTTCCGCAGCACCGAAGTGGGCGGCTATGGCCCCGACTGGCTGGTGCTGCATATCCAGCCCGACGAGGGCATCTCGCTGCAGTTCGACGTCAAGCGCCCCGGCGCGCAGGTCGCACTGGCGCCGGTACGCATGGATTTCCGCTATCGCGACTGGTTTCCCAAGGAATACACCGTGGGCTACGAACGCCTGCTGCAGGACTGCATGAACGGCGAAGCCGGCCTGTTCCAGGACGCGGCCATGGTGGAAGGCGCATGGCGCATCGTGCAACCGATCCTGGATGCATGGAAACAACCGCCCAGCGACTTCCCTAACTACGCCGCAGGCAGCGCCGGCCCCTCGGCCGCCGACGCCTTGCTGGCCATGAACGGCGGACACGCCTGGCGCGCCCTCACTCCCGGCCGCAAACCCCCACCACGCCGTCCCCCAGAAGCGCGTGCTGGTGCTGCGACGCCGGTGAAGAAAGCCACCAAGAAGATCGCGAAGAAAGCGAGCAAGGCGACATCCAAGCGTGCCGGTAAACCTGCTGCAAAATCCGCTGAAACCGGAGCCGATTCATCTAGCAAGCCTACGAAAAAATCGGGCGTCAAACGTGCAACGAAGGAGGTCGCAAAAAAGACTGCGAAGACCGTAAGGAAAACCGCGGCCGGCAAAGTTGTCGCGACGAAGTTGGTTAGCAAGAGTGTAGCTGCGCGTAAAGCGCGCCGCTGATTTTGCAAGCGCCGACCATAGCGTGGCGACTGGCGCTTGATTGGAGCAAGCGATGCAGCTTTTGACTTGCGTCATGATGCTCGTTACTCAGCTACAGGCAGGCCATGTCGTGACCAAAAGCGCTCGTGATCATCGGCATGCGTGAATCTTGACGTCAACTTGCGCGACGCAGTAACCGGGCGAGGTTGATAGCTCAGAAAGAAATTGCGGATGTGGCGAGTTGTTGAGGTCGCTGGCTTGGAAGGGGCTATGCGCTGTCATCACCAAGTAAGCCAGCATCAGTTGCACTGATGCTTGACTGGAGCGATTTCGGCAGGTGATAGTGACGCACCTCGCGGCCACGTTGTCCTCGATTGCGTCTATAGCGCTGTCGCGCAGTCAAAAAATAGAGAGAGATAGGACATGGAAGTTCTTGGGCCCTTGCGGCTGCGTTTTTATGTGTTCGTGTTGTTGCTGGCCGTTGTCTGCGGAGTTTCCGCGCAAGAGGCCAAGCCAGAGTGGACGCTTTCTGCCAAGCATCCAGAAATGCCAACGACAACTGTTGGCGTCTTTGGCAATCAGCATCGTGCAATTGAGGCCATGGCGCAGATCGCTGGTCCTAGCGATGCAGAGTATGCGTATCGTTTAGCTACGCACGTAAAAGAAACAAAAACGAACGACGACCAGACGGTTACGCTCACATACTGGCTTGGTAACGATCAACCTTCCGATCCCGAATGGACTTACTCTGCACTAGGTAGCTCTTACGCAACTGAGGTCGAGATGGTTGCAGGTATTGAATCCTTCTATACTCAATTTAACGAATGTGGCAAGATTTTGCTGAAACCAGCAACGGAATGGATGCCATATTCGGCGGAATACGAGGGTCGTATTGATTCAAAACGGTTTGATGTTATATCGAACGTGCTTTATTACGATGGAACGTGCTTACCCGTAGAGCATACTGGGATCGGTGGTCGCCAGCGCAGGCTATTTTGTCCTTTATATACGACCTGGAACGATGATTATCAAGCCTGTGTAAATCTGGAAATATTTGCTTACTTGACCGGGCCTTCTTTAGAGGATACGTGTTCGGTTGGCAATCCGCGCGATGTAAAGACCGGGGAAAAATCACAACCTGAACAGGATTTCGATCTTGGATGGATACGTCTCGTTCGAACGTTCCGGTCCTCGCAGGTTGGACGGCGATCAAACCTTGGGGCGGGCTGGTTTAACTCACATGAAATCAGTGTTTCTTCAAGCGGCTCTCACGCAATACTTGCTGAAGGAAACGGGCTTCAACGTAATTTCAAATCGGTCGGAAATTCTTTTATTGCTTCTGATGGCTCTGGGGATCGGCTTGAGAAAATAGCCAACGGGTGGAGGCTTTTTAGGTCGGAAACGGTTTCGGAATTTGATGCTACAGGCGCGTTGGGCTTGGTGTCGAAAGACGACGGTACTTATCTTCGATACGCGTACGATCGATCCTCGAGGTTGGAATCGATCACGCACTCGACCGGACGCAAGTTGGTTTTTAACTACGCTGATGGCTCCCGTTATGCCCAGCTTATTCGAGTTGCGCTGGACGGAGTTGCGTTGGCTACTTACGCTTACTCTGACACTTTCCCGGACAGCGCGGTGCTGGAGAGCGTGACCTATGCGGACGGTCGGGTCAGGTCGTATCTGTATGAAGACGAAGATTTTTACCGCTTCCTGACCGGTGTGGTCGCGGAGGATGGAATGCGCTACAGCACATTCGCCTACAGCGCTACGGGGCGTGTTGTGTCGAGCCAGCATCACGACGGCGCAGACGGTGTGACGCTTGATTACACCGATGACGCCACCGTTGTAACCGACGCGTTGGGAAAACAGACGACATATACGCTGAGCCAGCGTTCCGCAGGTCCTAGAAAAATAGATGACGTCACCGACAGCGCAGGTACCCTCAGCAGCGACTATCTGGACGCAAGTGTTGATTTTCGTCGGCGCTTGAGAGCATCTACCGATCGTGCCGGGGTGATCACGCAACACGCCTATGCCGAACTTGCGGATGCTGGCGTGCCAGTCGATGTGCATACGGTCACCGAGGCGGCTGGTTTACCCAGTCAGCGAATCACAAGTACGCGCACCGCTGTCGACAGCAATCGATTGATGTCAGTTCAATCAAGTGACAAAAAAGTAGGCTATGTCCGAAATGCGCGACTGCAGCCGCAGCAAGTCATCACGACCGACGTCGCAAGTGGTCAGACCAGAGTTCTCAGTATGAACTACTGCGAGGCAGCCGATGTGGCTGCTGGTGGCGACTGTCCCGTGCTTGGCCTCCTGAAGTCCATCGATGGCCCGCGCACGGATATCGACGACCGTACGATCTACAACTATTACCCCATCGATGCTGCCGGGTGCGAGACTGGCACCGGAGCGTGCCTGTATCGCAAGGGTGACCTCAGGCGGACCATCAACGCCCGCGGTCAGATCCGCGAGAATCTGAGCTATGACGCAGCAGGCCGCGTTCTTTCTGCCGTTGACGAAAACGGGGTGCTGACCGATTACAGCTACCACCCGCGTGGTTGGTTGGCATCGACCACGGTGCATGGCGCGACTGCTGCGCAGAACCGCGTCACCACGTTCGAGTACTGGCCCACCGGCTTGGTCAAGCGCATCAACCAGCCCGATGGCAGCTACGCGACGTTTGTCTACGATCAGGCCCAACGCCTCACCGATGTCACCGATACGCTGGGCAACACCCTCCATTACGTGCTTGATAAGGCTGGCAATCGTTTGGAGGAGCAGACCAACGATGCACAAGGTACGCTCAAGCGCAGCTTGAGCCGTATTTACAATCAATTGGGCCAACTGGAAACGCAGGCGGATGCGGCCGCAAATCCTACCGACTACGCCTACGATGCAAATGGCAACCTACGCTTGATCACAGATGCGTTCGGCCGCAGCACCCTGCAAGAGCACGACCCACTTGGCCGGCTTGCGCGTACGTTGCAGGATGTCGATGGCATCAAGGCCGAAACCAACGTGGGTTACGACACGCAGGATCGCCCGTTGCAGATCAAGGACCCCAAACGTCTGGACACGCGCTACACGTACAACGGCTTCGGCGATACCCTGAAGCTAACCAGCCCGGACACCGGCGTCACTAGCTATAGCTACGATAGCGCAGGCAACCGCGCCACGCAGACCGATGCACGCGGCATCACGTCCACCTTTGGCTACGACGCGCTCAACCGTGTCCTGAGCGTCAGCTACCCAACCGCCGCCTTCAGTGTCAGCTATACCTATGACGTTACGCAGAGCGTGTGCGCCAGCGGTGAGACGTTCACCGTCGGGCGGCTGGCCAAGCTCCAGGATGGCAGCGGTACCACCCAGTACTGCTACAACCGTTTCGGCGAAGTGGTGCGCAAGGTGCAGACGGTCAATGGCAAGGTGTTGGTGTTGCGCTACGACTACACACCTGGCGGCCGGCTGCGGTCGATGGTCTACCCGGACGGCACCACGGTCGATTATGTCCGCAACGCGCAAGGCCAGACGACCGAGGTTGGGGTGACTGCACAAGGCGGCAGCCGCCAACGTCTGCTAAGCGGAGCGACCTACCACCCGTTTGGGCCATCCTCCGGCTGGACCTATGGCAACGGCCGCAAGCTGGTGCGCATGTACGATCTTGACTACCGCCCCCGCAGCATCCAAGACACCCGCGCAGGCGGCTTGGAAATCGGCTTCGGCTTCGATGCCGTTGGCGACCTCACTGCTCTGACGCCGGCCGGCAACCCGACACCAGAGCTACGACTGGATTACGACGCCCTCGGTCGGCTTACAGCGCTGAAAGACGGCGCCGCCAATACCGCGATCGATGGCTACAGCTACGATGCCACCGGCAATCGCCTGAGTGCCAAGGTCGGCGGCGCCACCCAAGCCTACACCTATCCAACCACCAACCATCGCCTGAGCGCAGTCGCAGGCGTGGCACGCACCTACGACAAGATGGGCAACACCCTCACCATCGGCGGCAAGGCACGCGAATACCTGTACGACACCACCGGCCGCATGACCCAGGTCAAGCGCGCAGGCGTTGCAGTCATGAACTACCGCTACAACGCTCGCGGCGAGCAGGTACGCCGTTATCTGGGCACTGCCAACACCTATACGCTCTACGACGAGGCCGGCCATTGGCTCGGCGACTACGACACCAACGGTGCACCCAAGCAGCAAGCGATCTGGCTGGACGACCTGCCGGTGGGCCTGCTAGCCAACGGCGCTCAACTGCACTACATCGAACCCGACCACCTCGGCAGCCCGCGTGTGGTCGTCGATGCCGCCCGCGATGTCGCCGTGTGGAACTGGAGTCCGAAGGGCGAAGCCTTCGGTAACACCGCGCCGAACCAGGATCCGGATGGGGATGGCATTGCGATGGTGTTCGACATGCGGTTCCCTGGGCAGCGCTTTGATGCAGCGAGCGAATTCAATCAGAACTACTTTCGTGACTATGATGCTGCTACTGGTCGGTATGGGCAGAGTGATCCCCTGGGCCTAACTGCGGGCTTGGCAACCTATGGATATGCTGCATCCAATCCGTTGAACGCGATGGATTTATATGGCTTACTGGAACTCAACGATCCTGCAACCTGGCCTAACATTCCTCAGCCTATCGTCGACTTTTCTGCCGGAATGGGAGATACCGTAAGCTTCGGTGCGACAAATGTAATCAGGGACTGGGCTGGGACCAACGACCAAGTGGACAAGTGTTCTTCGAGCTACGGTATTGGTGAAGTAGCCGGAGTAGCTAATTCAATAGTCTTGGGTGGAGCTGCTGGATGGCGTTCTGCGGGGAAAAAGGCAGGAACGGAATTTTCGCATTGGATACCAAACAGAATGGGTGGTCCACGATCTCTTTGGAACGGAAATTATGTGCCAACGCGAGTGCATGCGCTCTCCGATCCATATCGTTATAAGTTTATGCCAAGGATTTGGAAAGCAGAAAATCCGATGCCGGGAAGAGTGACGCAGCAATGGATTAGACTGCCTGACGTCTACAAAGGGCTCCTTTCAGGTGCGACATATGGTTCCGCAAGTGAAAGTCTGCGCGACTAGTAATTTTTTGGTAGGAGTTTATGCGAGCGTTCTTACATGAAATTTTGAAAATTTTTAAGAGAAATTCAAGTCTTTCGCGGCTTGAACGATTGGTGCTTGATTCGATAGCGGGAAGATTACCTGTTTCTGAAAGGGAATTATGGAGTTTGCAAGTTTCAAAAATAAATAAAGTTCAACGACTGCCGCAGGGAGTGGAGGTAAACTTTTACCGAATTTCAAGGGGTAGGCCAACCTTTGATGATGAAATTGCATTCAAAAATAGAACCCAGGAGCTCATGGTTGCAAGTTTAGTTATTAAAGCTTGTAATCAAGAGTTGGCAGCTAAAGTGTGGTGTGTCAGGGGATTTATTTTCTCGATTGAGTATGAGGGTGCTCCCGCGTTTTTCGATGAGATTTTATATTCTGACGAAGTAATAACTGATGTCAGGATAAGCCTTCATGAAAATCTAAGCGCATCGATAATTTAAGTGCCGGCTGTCTGTGAGTAAAGCATCCCAGATGCGTCAGATTACGCATTTACATGGGGGATGAATAATGTGACTAAGTTAGGCCATGCTGACGATCTGCAATAATCCAAGTGCCAAGGTTCGCGGCGCCATGCAAAACTACACATATCCAACCACCAACCATTGTCTGAACGCGTTTGCTTGCGTGACGGGTACCTACGAGCGCGCAGCAGGTACTAGCAGTTCTGTTGTATCGCGCAGGCGGCTTATGGTGTGAGTCCACAAAGTTCTGCAAGGCGCTATTGTGCTGGCTATTGTCTGTTGCGCTGTCTTGCTGGGTGCAGGAATCAGCGGTGTGTTGGCTGCCTATGGTGTCAGCGACTTTGCAAATGACCGACGCGGTGAGTGGGCACCAATGACCGCTCCGATTTGCGTAGGCGCGGGCCTTCTGCTGTGCGGGTTCGACGCACAGCGCCTGATTGGCTCTCACGGGTATACGCGTTGGAAGCTCGGCCTTGCCACCGTGATTGTGGTCTGCGTGTCGTGTGTCTGGTGCACTTGGCGATTCAGCGATAGGGTTTGATTGTCACTCGGTCAAACGCGCTCGCAGTGCACATCTGGTTGTGAGTTTGCCACGCGCATTCACGCATCCCGCGTCGCTGCCACCGTCTCTTCATCCCCATCCACATCCGCCTTGACGTCGGCTTCGAACAGGTTCATCAGGTCGGCACGTGCATCGCGCGAGGTCTGGATGACCTTGGCTTCGTCGTCGTAGACCAGGTGCTGGCGGCGTAGCAGGTCTTCGTCGTGCTGGCGGAAGCGTTTGACGTGATCGTGTGCGAGGGCTTCGCCCAGGCCGAGCGAGGTGAGGACGCGTTCGCTCAGCTCCAGGCTGGAGGCGAAGACCTCGCGGAACGGTTCTGCGCCCAGGTCCATCAATTTCCAGGCATGTTGGCGGTTGCGTGCACGCGCCAGCACGGTGGCTTGCGGGTACAGGCGACGGATCAGCCGCACCGTCTTGATGTTGGTGTCCGGGTCGTCCACCGCGATCACGAACACCTTGATGCGCTCGGCACCGGCAGCGCGCAGCAGCTCGGGGCGGGTAGGGTCGCCGTAATACAGCTGGCTGCCGAATCGACGCAGGTCTTCCACCGTGTCCGGGTTGTGTTCCAGTGCCACGAACGGCACATGCCGTGCGGTGAGCAGGCGCGCGACCACCTGGCCGAAGCGGCCCATGCCGGCGACCAGCACCTTGGGGGTCTGTGCATCGATGGTGTCGTACGGGCGATCGGTCTTGGGCGCACGCACGCGCAGCGGCCCGTTGAGGATGCGCTGCATGCCGAGCAGCAACAGCGGGGTCAGTGCCATCGACACGCCGACGATGGCCACCAGCCGGTCGTGATTGGCCGGTTCCAGCAGGCCCACGCGGTCGGCTTCGTTGAACACCACGAAGGCGAATTCGCCGCCCAGCCACAGCACGCTGCCCAGCATCAGGCTGCTGCGCAGCGGCAGCTTGGCCACGCTGCCGATACCCACCAGCAGCGAGAACTTCACCACCAGCAACATCGCCACGCCCGCTGCGATCAACCACGGCTCGGCCGCCACGCGGTGGAGATCGATCCCCATGCCCACCGAGATGAAGAACAGGCCCAGCAGCAAGCCTTCGAACGGTTCGATCTGCGATTCCAGTTCGTGGCGGAATTCCGAATCGGCCAGCAACACGCCGGCGATGAAGGCGCCCAGGCTGGCGCTCAATCCGGCCTCCTGCATGATCCAGGCGGTGCCCAGCACCACCAGCAAGGCGCTGGCGGTGAACACCTCCGGCATGCGCGTGCGCGCCACCACGTTGAACAGGTGACGCAACACAAAGCGCCCGCACACGATCACCAGCGCCAGGGCCACCCTCGCCTTGGCCACGTCCTGCCATTGAAGCGTTGCATTCTTGCTGCCGCCGAGCAGCGGGATGGCCGCCAGCAACGGGATCGCAATCAGATCCTGGAACAGCAAAATGGCAAACGCCAGCCGCCCGTAGTCGCTGCTCAGCGCCTTGCGTTCGGCCAGCAATTGCAGCCCCACCGCGGTGGAGGAGAGCGCCAGCGCCACGCCGACGATCAACGCGCTCTTCCAGCCCAGCTGGGCTGCCATCAACAAACCGCCCAGGATCACCGCCGTCACCAGCACCTGGGTGGCGCCAGCGCCGAACACCGAATGGCGCATCACCTTCAGGCGCGCCGGCGACAGTTCCAGCCCGATCACGAACAGCAGCATCACCACGCCGATCTCGGCCGCGCCGCTGATGCGTTCGGCATCCTGCACCACGCCCACGCCATCGGGCCCGAGCACCACGCCGGCGACCAGGTAGGCCAACACCGCACCCAGGCCGAAGCGCTTGAACACCGGCACTGCCACGATGGCGGCCAGCATCAGCACCAAGGCCAGTTCCAGACCACCGCTATGCATGCTTACTCTCCATTGAGGCACGCATTATGACGCGCAGTTCCGTTGGCCTGCGCGCACGCGTGTGCCATCTGCACGGCGACGACGCGCGGCTGCGCGATGCGGCCCGGCACCTATCTGCGGATGCGCGCGCGGATCAGTCCGGCACCGCCTGCGCCTGCACGGTCAGTGCGCATGCAGCGCATGGCACCGCACACGGTCGACACTCCGTGCGAGCAATCAGCGGCTTTTAAGCAGAAAACGCCGATCCAGCGGCTGCAGCGGGCGCGCATTGAACGGGTACACGCGTTCGAACGCGTTGATCTGTGCCTCCGACACCTGCACCGGCTGGCTGAGCACCACCCAGTCCACCGTTTCGCTGCACGGCGGCGTGGTCAGCGAGCCTTCGTAGCGATAGAAGCTGCGTTGATTGCTCGGCGGAAGAAACGCCTCGGCACTCACCGTTGTGTTGGCGACCTGCCGGGTCTGGTCCTTGTCCTTGGGCATGGCGTCGAGCACCCGCTGGAACGCCGGGTTGGCCTTGCCGGTTTCGAAGAAGATCGCCAGCACGCCCAGCGTGCCGTCCGGGCCCTGGTGCACCAGATGCGCCTCCATCGGGAAACGCCGGCCGTTCAACAGGTGCTCGCTGGGGTGATGGAAGTGCAGTTGCAACGCTTGATACTGCTTGCCGCCGGTCGCCATGGTGCCGCCGTCGTGCAGATCCAGCTGGATGGAATGGCCGGTGTTGCGCACGATCAGCGGCACCGCGCTGTAGCTCAACAGCAGCGTGCCCAGGTTGGCGTCGATGGCGCCTTTCAGATCGATCGGGCTGTTCTGCTGGCCATTGCCGCACAGCGCATTTTCCTTGGCCAGCTCGGCCCAATGCTCGGCACCTTCCGGGCCGGTATAGCCCCATTCGTGCCCGCTGTGCGGCGCGGTCTCGTGCGCCTGCACCGGCGTGCTCTCGGGCAGTGCGGTTTGCGCCATGCCCACCGCGCCCCATCCGGCGGCGATGCACAGGCACAGCGGGCTGATGCGACGTAACAGAAGCGACCTTGAAACGGGCATGCACAAACTCCGGAAGGAAAACGCACTGCGTGGATGCGGTGGCCGATGCCATCGCTTAAAAGCAACGCATCGGGCGCTGCGGGAAGCGGACTGTAGCAATGAACTGTGACGTTCAGCACGGCGCGGCGACAGGCGGTTGCGCGGCGCCATCTCGGCGGTGCATCGGCACCTGGCAACCCGCCTGCCCGGCACGCATTGGCGTATCGCCGCGCGAGCGTCCCCAGTCTTTCCGCACCGCTGCGCAACCCCCGTGCGCCGGCACGCCACAGGGCGCTTCCCGGAGGGTTGGCCGCCAGCGGTGCGGAGCGGGTACTACGTGGCCGGCTTGACTGGCGCCAAGGCAAGCCGCGCGGCGCCCGCTCCGTGCCGCTGGCGGCCAACGCATCTCGTCTTAACGTGCATAACGCGCTTTAAGCGGCCTGCGCGCAGGGCATTGACCAAGCCGACTCAGGCGCGCAGACTGCGCCGCGCCATCGCCCGGATCACCGGTCGGTACGCACCTTTGGAGCCCTTACCCATGTCCAGCGACAGTCACCCTAGACCCGGGTCGATGACCCAGCTGGCGCGCGCCTGAGGCCCAGGTTCGCCGGCTGTCATCGACGACGGTCGTCACCAGGCGAACCACCATGTACGATCAAACCCTGCGCCTTGCCGAAGGCGTCGATGCACTGACCGCACCCCTGGCCGAACTCAACACGGCCGACGCGGTGGAATATCTCAACACCCTCGACCGCGACGACGCGGCGCAGGTGCTGGCCGCATTGCCTTTGCTGCGCGCGGTGAAATTGCTCGAACAGCCGGAGTTGCGCGATGCCAGCATGCTGGTGGCGTCGCTGCCGGCCGAGCAGGCCGCCACGCTGCTTGGCCAGATGGCCGACGACCGCGCCACCGATATCTTCCATGGCCTGGATGCCGAGCAGCGCCAGCCGCTGCTGTGGCTGCTCAGTGCCGAGGCGCGGTTGTCGATTCAGGCGCTGATGCGCTACCCGCCCAACACCGCCGGCGCGCTGATGACCACCGAGTTCGTGGCCGTGCCGTCGGACTGGACGGTGGGCCGCACCCTGCAGCACATCCGCGAAGTGGAGCGCAGCCGCGAGACCGTCTACGCGATTTATCTGCTCGACCCGCACACCCGCGTGCTGCAGCAGGTGGTGACCATGCGCCGCCTGATCACCGGCGCGTCGGAGGCGCCGATCCTGGACGTGGCGCAGGTCAATCCCCCGGTCACCGTGGACCCCGCACTGGACCAGGAAGAAGTGGCACGGCTGATCCGTCGCCACGACCTGCTGGCGATCCCGGTGGTGGATGCGCGCGGCCACGTGCTCGGCATCGTCACCGTGGACGATGTGCTCGATGCGCTCATCGCCGAATCCACCGAAGACGTGCACAAGTTCGGCGGCATGGAAGCGCTGGACAAGCCGTACATGCAGATTGGCTTCGGCCAGATGATCAAGAAGCGCGCCGGCTGGCTGAGCGTGCTGTTTCTGGGCGAAATGCTCACCGCCAGCGCGATGCAGCACTTCGAGGACGAGCTGTCCAAGGCGGTGGTGCTGACCTTGTTCATCCCGCTGATCATGAGCTCGGGCGGCAATTCCGGCTCGCAGGCCACCTCGCTGCTGATCCGCTCGCTGGCGCTGCGCGAAATCCGCCTGCGCGACTGGTGGAAAGTGGCGCTGCGCGAACTGCCCACCGGCCTGACCCTGGGCGCGATCCTGGGCGTGCTGGCGATCGTGCGCATCACCATCTGGCAGACCGCCGGCCTGTACGACTACGGCCCGCACTGGCAGATGGTGGCGCTGACCATCGGCGCGGCGCTGATCGGCATCGTCACCTTCGGTTCGCTGTCCGGCTCGATGCTGCCGTTCGTGCTGCAACGCTTCGGCTTCGACCCGGCCAGCGCCTCGGCGCCCTTCGTCGCCACGCTGGTGGATGTCACAGGCCTGGTGATCTATTTCAGCATCGCCGCGCTGATCTTGAGCGGCACGCTGTTGTAGAGGCCTCGCGCTCGGGTAATCACGGATGCATGCACGTGCGCATGCATCCGTCACCCCATGCCCTGAAACGCCAGTGCGTGTACCGTAGCGCGATGGCATTCGCGTCCCCCGTCCGATGAGTACGTACCACCTGCAGCAGGTCTTTCGTCCCAGCACCGTCGCGGTGGTGGGCGGCAGCCCGCGCGAGCGCTCGGCCGGGCGAGCGGTGGTGCGCAACCTGCGCGCGGCCGGGTTTCCCGGCCGGATCGGTTGGGTGAGCCCGCGCTATAGCGAGATCGATGGCGTGCGCACGGTGGCGCGGTTGACCGATCTGCCGTGGGTACCGGACCTGGTGGTGATCACTGCGCCGGCGCGCATCGTGCCGCGCATCGTCTCCATCGCCGCGCGGCGTGGTGTGGCGGCCGCCATCATCCTCACCGCCGGCCTGGGCAGCGGCCCCGGCTCGCCGGCCGCGCGCATGGAGTCGGCCGCGCGCGCCAAGGGCATGCGCATCCTCGGCCCACACTGCCTGGGCGTGATCGCCCCGCATGCGCGGCTCAATGCCAGCATCGCCGCGCATTGCCCGCAGGCCGGCGACCTGGCGTTGATTTCCGAATCCAGCGCCATTGCCGCCGCGCTGGTGGAGTGGGGTGTGGCGCGTTCGGTCGGGTTTTCGGCGGTGGTGTCGCTGGGCGATACGCTGGACGTGGATTTCAGCGATCTGCTCGACTACTTCGCCACCGACTACCGTACTCGCGCGATCCTGCTGTACGTCGAACGCATCGGCGATGCGCGCAAGTTCATGTCGGCCGCACGTGCCGCCGCGCGCGCCAAGCCCGTCGTGGTGGTCAAATCCGGCCGCCAGTACCGCATCAATCCCAATGCCGACACCCACGCGCAGGCGCTGGCCGGTTCGGACGCGGTGTACGGCGCGGCGTTCGCACGCGCCGGGTTGTTGCGGGTGGGCGCGCTGGACGAGCTGTTCGCCGCCGCCGAAACGCTGGGCCGGCTCGGCAGTTTCCCGGGCCGGCGCCTGGCCATTTTGAGCAACGGCGGCGGGGTGGGGCAGCTGGCGGTGGACCAGCTGGTGCTGCGCGGCGGCACCCTGGCCGAGTTGTCGCCCAAGACGCTGGAAAAACTCGATCAATCGCTGCCGGAAGGCTGGTCGCGCAGCAACCCGGTCGACATCATTGTCGACGCCGACGGCGCGCGCTATGCCGCAGCGATCGAAGCGCTGCTGGACGATCCGGAAAACGACGCGCTGCTGGTGGTCAATGTGCCCACCGCGTTCACCTCCTCGGCCGATGCGGCCAAGGCGTTGACCCGCGCGCTGGACCAGCGCAACCGCTACCAGCGCGACAAACCGGTGTTTGCGGTGTGGCTGGGCCAGGACGATGCGGCGATCGCCGCGCTCAACGCCGCACGCGTGCCCACCTATGCCACCGAATCGGATGCGGTGCGTGGCTTCACCCACCTGGTGCGCTACCGCGAGGCGCAGGCGGCGCTGATGGAAACCCCGCCCAGCCTGCCGGAAGACTTCGTCGTGGATGCCGGCATCGCGCGCACGCTGGTGGAAGAGGCGCTGGCGGCCGGCCGGCGCTGGCTGGATCCGGTCGCCACCAACCGCCTGCTGGCCGCCTACGGCATCCCGGTCGTACCGCTGCAGGTGGCCGCCAGCGCCAACGAGGCCGCATTGCTGGCCGACCCGTTGCTGGCCGTCGGCCGCACCGTGACATTGAAAGTGTTGTCCAGCGAGATCGCGCATAAGTCCGACGTGGATGGCGTGCGCCTGAACCTGTCCAGTGTGGCGGCGGTGCGCGAAGCGGCCACCGGCATCCTGGCGCGTGCGCGCGCCGCGCATCCCCATGCAGTGATCGAAGGGGTGATCGTGCAGCCCACGGTGCTGCGGCCCAAGGCGCGCGAACTGATCGCCGGCATCGCCGACGACCCGGTGTTCGGCCCGGCGATCGTGTTCGGGCGCGGCGGCACCGCAGTGGAAGTCATCAACGACCGCGAGCTGGCCCTGCCGCCGCTGGATCTGCGCCTGGCCCACGAACTGATCGGCCGCACCCGCGTCTCGCGCATCCTCAAGGCCTACCGCGACGTGCCGGCCGCCGACGAGCGTGCGGTGGCGCTGGTGCTGGTCAAGCTGGCGCAGCTGGCCGCCGACATCCCCGAAATCACCGAGCTGGACATCAACCCGCTGCTGGCCGACCGCGATGGGGTGATTGCGCTGGACGCCCGCGTGGCGGTGGCGCCGGCGCGCAAGCTGCACAAGGGCCGCGGCCATCCGCGCTTTGCGATCTTCCCGTACCCCAAGGAATGGGAGCGCCAGATCGGCCTGGGCGATGGCACCCATGCGCTGGTGCGCCCGGTGCGCCCGGAAGACGACGCGCTGTTCCGCGCCTTCTTCGCCCGCGTCACCGACGAAGACCTGCGCCTGCGCTTCTTCCAGTCGGTCAAGCATTTCAGCCATGAATTCATTGCCCGGCTGACCCAGCTTGATTACGCCCGCTCCATCGCGCTGGTGGCCATCGACCCCAAGACCGGCGACATGCTCGGCGCGGTGCGCCTGCACGCCGATGCCGATTACCAGCGCGGCGAGTACGGCATCCTGATCCGCTCGGACCTCAAGGGCCACGGCATCGGCTGGCAGCTGATGCGCATCATGATCGAGTACGCGCGCTGGCTGGGCCTCAAACAGATCGAAGGCCAGGTGCTGCGCGAGAACCGCACCATGCTGGCGATGTGCCAGAGCCTGGGCTTTGGCGTGCGCCCGGATCCGGACGATGCGACCCTGATGGCGGTGACACTCCCTATAATGGGCGAGCCGCGCCCGGCCTGACGTTGCGTCACGCCGCGGTCCCCCATCCTCCACTGCACGCCGGGCTGCCAGGCCTCGATCTGGCCCATTGCTCCGGCTGTCGTCTCGGCCCGCCTGGGAGTGTCAATGTTTCGCGATTTCAGAATGTCGTTCGTGGTCACCGCCATCTGCCTGGGCCTGGCTGCGTGGTGGGGCCATACCTCATCGATGGGGATCTGGCAGGCGCTGTGGCTGTGCCTGGTGCTGAGCGTGCTGGAAGTGTCGTTGTCGTTCGACAACGCGGTGGTCAACGCCGGCGTGCTCAAGCACATGAACGCGTTCTGGCAGAAATTGTTTCTGACCGTGGGCATCCTGATCGCCGTGTTCGGCATGCGCCTGGTGTTCCCGATCGTGATCGTGTCGGTGGCCACCGGCATGGGCTTGGTGCCGGTGATGCAGATGGCATTGAAGGAGCCGGACCGCTACAGCCAGGTGCTGACCGATAACTACCCCTCCATCGCCGCCTTCGGTGGCATGTTCCTGCTGCTGGTGTTCCTGAATTTCCTGTTCGACCAGGAGCGCAAGCTGCACTGGCTGGGCCCGGTGGAGCGGCTGGTCGGCAAGCTGGGCAAGGCCGATGCGATGTCGGTGATCGTGGCGGTGTCGGTGCTGCTGGGCACCAAGCTGTTCCTGCCGGAGGCCATCTTCCAGAGCGTGCTGTTCGCAGGCCTGGGCGGCATCCTGCTGTATCTGCTGGTCGGCAGCGTGGATGCGTTGTTCGAGGCCGAAGAGAGCGAAGACGGCAGCATGGGCCCGGCCAAGCGTTCGGGCATCGCCGCGTTCCTGTATCTGGAAGTGCTGGATGCCTCGTTCTCGTTCGACGGCGTGATCGGCGCCTTCGCCATCACCCGCGACGTGGTGATCATCATGCTGGGCCTGGCGATCGGCGCGATGTTCGTGCGCTCGATGACCGTCTACCTGGTGCACAAGGGCACCCTGGACGAGTTCGTGTTCCTGGAGCATGGCGCCCATTACGCCATCGGCGTGCTGGCGATCATCATGCTGGTGGGCACCGTCTACCACGTGCCGGAGGTGCTGACCGGCCTGATCGGCGTGGCCTTCATCGCCGCCTCGGTGTGGTCGTCGATCCGCTACCGCAAGCGCCACCATCTCGGGCCGACCGAGATCTGAGCGATCACCGGCGAGCTTGCGCGGTCGCTGATCGGCTGGCGGGCACGTGGTCGCCCGGCGGGTAAAAAACGCGACCGATAGCACGCCTGGTGTCGACGGCGGGTGAGTGCGGCGAGCGAATCAGGACCCTCCCGACTTGACCTGCGCAGTCGGATTCGTCCTCCCGCCGCGCGAGGCGACCACTCGTCAGCGCAGCCCGTTGTGCCGCAAGGCTCGGCGCAATTTGGGCACATTTGGTGTTGACCCCCTGGGGGTACCCCACTATCTTGGGGTTCGGTGGTGACCGCCCCCAAGTGGCACCGATCAGACGAAGGCGATGCGCAAGTGCGACATTGCCTGCGGCTCCCATCTCAGCGACCTGTACGCGCCCCGGCATTGCCGCGGTCGCTTCCGGCCCGATGACGGCAGCGCGTTGCCACCGAACACCATCATGCGACAGCACACCGCGTGATGGCGGCCGTGGGAGTTCAGGGAAATTGGTGGGTGATGCCGCCGCAGGCCATGGCCTGCGCGCTGTGCGTCCTGTGTCGCCAACGCACCCTGGACGCCGCTCGGTCGTTGCCTGCTCCGGCAGGTTCGTGTGCCTACGCATGGAGGACGCATGACCACCAACGACACCCTTTCCGCGATCGCCGCCGGTACCGCAACACCCACCAGCGTTCCCGCCAGCGTTGCCGCGCCCGCCTGCGGCGCGCCGGAATTGACCGACCCGTCGGACATCGTGCCGCCTCCCCGCCAAGCCATTGCAATGCACGCACAGACCATCGAAGAACAAAACGTCTCCACCTGGATCACGAAAGAAGCGGGCAATCGCAAGATTCCGTTCGAGCCGGAGCGCCTGAATCGCGCCATCGACCAGATCCATGCCGAGTTCCCGCAGCTGGACGTGGCCGATTACAAGCGCTCGGTGTTCGGGTTTGTCGAGCGCAAGGACAGCGTCAACGCCGACGACCTGGTCGACCACCTGATCCGTGAGGCCGAAGCGCGCGTCGACCTGACCACCCCGGAGTGGGAGCACTTCGCTGCGCGTCTGTATTTGCGCCGCCTGTACAAGCGCGCCAGCCGCAACCGTTTCTACGACGCCAGCCAGAAGTACGGCTCGTTCGTCGGCCTGCAGGAGAGCCTGGCCGACCGCAATGTCTATTCCAACGACATCCTGCGCCGCTATTCCAAGGACGAGCTGATCGAAGCCGGCAAGATGATCGAGCCCGAGCGCGACAAGCTGTTCGCCTACAACGGCCTGTACCTGCTGGCCACGCGTTACCTGGCCACCGATAGCTCGCGCGGTGTGTTCGAACTGCCGCAGGAGCGTTGGCTGACGATCGCGCTGTACCTGATGCAGGACGAGATCGGCACCGGCAAGGGCAGCCGCGAGCGCCGCATGCAGCTGGTGGGCGAGGCCTACTGGGCGCTGTCCAACCTGTACATGACGGTGGCCACGCCGACGCTGGCCAATGCCGGCAAGGTCGGCGGCCAGCTGTCGAGCTGCTTCATCGACACCGTCGACGACAGCCTGCAGGGCATCTACGACTCCAATACCGACGTGGCGCGCGTGTCCAAGCACGGCGGCGGCGTGGGCGCCTACCTGGGCTATGTGCGTTCGTCGGGTTCGGCGATCCGCGGCGTGTCCAACTCGTCCGGCGGCGTGGTGCCGTGGATCAAGCAGCTCAACAACACCGCCGTGTCGGTGGACCAGCTGGGCCAGCGCAAGGGCGCCATCGCGGTCTACCTGGACATCTTCCACCGCGACATCGAAGCGTTCCTGGACCTGCGCCTGAACAACGGCGACCAGCGCCTGCGCGCGCACGACGTGTTCACCTCGGTGTGCATCCCCGACCTGTTCATGGAAGCGGTCGAGCGCCGCGGCGACTGGTACCTGTTCGACCCGCACGAAGTGAAGCGGATCAAGGGTTGGTACCTGCAGGACTTCTATGACGAGAAGAAGGGCGACGCCAACGGCAGCTTCCGTCGCAAGTACGAAGAAGTCGTCGCCGACGAGCGCATCACGCGCAAGACCGTCAAGGCGATCGAGATCTTCAAGCGCATCATGGTCAGCCAGCTGGAAACCGGCAACCCGTTCATGTTCTATCGCGATGAAGTCAATCGCAAGAACCCGAACAAGCACGAGGGCATGGTCTATTCGTCCAACCTGTGCACCGAGATCCTGCAGAACATGAGCCCGACGCGGATGATGCAGGAGATCATCAGCGGCAATCAGATCGTCACCACCAAGAAGGCGGGCGATTTCGTCGTGTGTAACCTGTCCTCGATCAACCTGGGCCGCGCGATCACCGTGCAGGCCGACCAGGCCGATCTGCTGGGCGCCGACGTGCTGGAGCGCCTGATCCCGATCCAGGTGCGCATGCTCGACAACGTGATCGATCTGAACCAGTTGCCGGTGCCGCAGGCCACCATCACCAACCAGAAGTACCGCGCGATCGGTCTTGGCACCTTCGGTTGGCATCATCTGCTGGCGCAGAAGTCCATCCACTGGAATGCCAAGGAAGCCGAGGACTACAGCGACGAGCTGTATGAGCGCATCAACTACCTGACCATCCAGGCGAGCATGGAGCTGGCCAAGGAAAAGGGCACCTACAGCGTGTTCCGCGGCAGCGACTGGCACAACGGCGAGTACTTCCGTGCACGCGACTACAATAGCCCGCAGTGGCTGGAGCTGTCGGCGCAGGTGGCGGTCAATGGTGTGCGCAATGCGTGGATGCTGGCGGTGGCGCCGAACATGAGCACCGCGCAGATCGCCGGTTCCACCGCCTCGATCGACCCGATCTACAGCGCGTTCTACTACGAAGAAAAGAAGGACTTCCGTCGCCCGGTTGCCGCGCCCGGCCTGTCGCTGGAGACCTGGCCGTACTACGAAAAGGGCGCCTACAAGGTCGATCAGTTCGCCAGCGTGCGCCAGAACGCGCGCCGCCAGCGGCATGTGGACCAGTCGATCAGCTTCAACTTCTACGTGCCCAGCACCATTCGTGCGAGCACGCTGCTGGACCTGCACATGACCGCCTGGCGCGAAGGGTTGAAGACCACGTATTACGTGCGTTCCAACGATATCGACATCAGTGAGTGCGAGTGGTGTTCGAGCTAAAGCGCAATCGCGCTTTAGCTCCCCACGGTTCGCCTTGCGAACCGTGGGCCCCGGCTCATTAGCTCCCACACCCCGCGCCTTCGGCGCGCCCCCTGACTCAGGGGGCTTTCCTCCAGATTGATTTGTTGCGCCGCCGTTTTTGTTTGTACGCGCGGCGCCTGAAACACGAGTAGAAACCCATGTCCGCAACACCGCTCGACCGCATCAAGATCCTTGAGCCGCGCAACCCGAACCGTTCGACCGGCATCATCAACGGCCAGACCTCGGGCATCCTCAACTGGAACGATATTCCGTACCCGTCCTTCTATCGGGCCTACAAGGAACTGTCGACCAACTTCTGGATCCCCGACGAGGTGGACATGAAGGGCGATGCGCGCCAGTACAACGAGCTGTCGGCGCGCGAAAAGAATGCCTACGATTCGATCATCGGCTTGCTGGCCACGCTGGATTCGCCGCAGACGCGCTTCATCTACAACGTGGCCGAATACATCACCGACCCGGCCGCGCATGCCAATGCGGCGATCATCGGCCAGCAGGAAGTGATTCATAACGAGAGCTACAGCTACGTGCTGGCTTCGATCACCGGCCTGGCCGACCAGAACCGCGTATTCGAAATCGCGCGCACGCACCCGACCATCATCAAGCGCAACGCGCCGATCATGGGCGCCTACGAAGACTTCATGCGCGAGAAGACGGCCGAAACGCTGATCCGTTCGCTGATCCAGTCCTCGATCCTGGAAGGCATCAACTTCTATTCCGGCTTTGCGTATTTCTACAATCTGGTCCGCCAGAACCGCATGACCGGCACCGGCAAGATCATCAGCTTCATCAACCGCGACGAACTGGCGCATACGAAGTTCATCAGCGAATTGATTCGCGCCATCATCGGCGAGAACCAGGCGCTGCAGGGCGACGAGCTCACCGACTACGTGCACAAGGCCTTCGAGCACGCGATCGACCTGGAAACCCAGTGGACCGCCGAAGTGCTGGACGGCATCGACGGCATCGACGTGGATGAGATGATCCGCTACGTGAAGTACCGCGCCAACAAGATGGCCGGCATGCTCGGCATCGAGAAGCTGTACGAAGGCGCCAACGACAACGTGATGCCGTGGATCAAGGCCTACGCCGACAACTTCACCGAGACCAAGACCGACTTCTTCGAGATGCGCAATGCCTCGTACAAGAAGACCAATTCGGATAACGGCTTCGACGACTTGTAAAGCGCTGCAAAAAAGAACCCGCCACTGTGGGCGGGTTCTAGATTGATCTTTTACAACTTAGTTGATTCAGATCAAACGAGTGGCTACTGTGCGCGCTAACGCACAGTAGCCACTCGATGCCCGGGATAGACGGATGCTAGAGGCGATCCGCACTACACCAGATTTGGAGCTTCGTCAACAATTGCACTCGCTGACAACGAGCATCCTACAGAGAGTTGGCCGCTAGGCCTAGTGCCGCCGGTCGCATTCCGTAGGATAGCCAGATCCATTTCCACCGGTTCATTGCGCCTCTTTTGATCAAGAGGTCAACATGAAAACTCTCTTCAAGAGTGTGTTCGTGCATTCGTACACCAGGTTCCGAAATGGACGCCTGGAGAATGTGTGTCAACACTTTCGTTCACTGCCTAGCCATTAATTTGCAGGCGTGATCTCTGGGGAAATGGGAAGGGCGCCGGTGTGCCGGCGCCCTAACTGAGTGAAATGTTGGCATGGAACTAAGATGCTACTTATAGATATCAATCAGGGCTCTGCGACGTTCAAGACGCGAGCTGCAATCTCATGAATACGTCACATGAAAATCCTTCTTGCGGTTGCATCGCTTAGCGGCAACACGCGCGATGTTGCGCGGATGATTCGTGCTCGCTGTGTAGAGCATGGCTTGTCATTGGATTGGATTGAAACCGATATGCAGACTCTGGCGAACGCATCGCTGACGCTAGATCAGTATGACTTGTTCATGCTTGGCACTTGGACGGCCAACGGAGGGCGTACGCCTGCCGAAATGAAACGTTTCATCGTCGATTTGGTGGAGATGATCGGGAAGCCACCACGCGTAGCCGTGTTCGGCACCGGCGAAACACAGTGGGGTGAGGAGTACTATTGCGGTGCCGTACACCGCATCGCACAGTTCTTCTCCAGTCCCTTTGCGCGCTTGACCATCGAGCAGATGCCCCACGGTGCAACGGATGCGCAGATCATCTCTACCTGGACCGATCAAGTCCTGGCCCAATGCCAACACAATTGACACGATGCAGACCATTACAGTCACCTCGCCTGAACACTACATTGCCGCGCTGGCCGAGCACCCGCGCGCGCTCGTGGATTTTTATAAGGACGACTGTCCTGGATGTCGGATGCTCGATATGTCTCTGGAGAGGTTCGCGAAGAGCGATGCCGCAGGCGGCTTAGCGTTGTTAAAGGTCAAGCTTGAAGTATTAGGGCATGATTTTTTCCGCGAGCTGGGCCTGCGCCAGACGCCGACCCTGGCGCTCTACCGCGACGGCAGTGAAGTGGCGCGTCTGCCCGGCTTCCAGTCGCCGGCGCAGGTGGAAGCGGCGGTCCGCAGCGGCCTGTGATGGCGACGGGCGCCCGGTCGATGCGAGGCGCCCTGCAATGAACACCACGGTCACCATCGTCGCCTGGAGCTTCCTGTTGGCGGGGTTGGGCTTGTTGACCGGTGTGGCGCTGCTGCCGGATCAGGCGCGCTGGATCTTGTTGCTGCTGGGCGTGACGTTCGGCGGCGTGGGTGGTGGCATCCTCGGTTATCGCGTCTGGCATGCGCGCCGTGCTGCGTGGTTGCGCCGGCATGGCACGGTGGTGGAGGCGCGTTTTGTGTGCGTTGAACGCAATGCGTCTTTGCAGGTTAACGGCGTGCACCCGTTCCGTATCCTGGCCCATCGCCACGACCGCACGCACGACACCTTGACCGAGTATCGCAGCGATAATCTGTGGACCGATCCGCAGCCGTTCCTGCGCGAGGGGCAGTCGCTGCGGGTGTTCGTCGATCCGCAGCGGCCAGTGCGCTACCACCTGGACCTGAGCTTCCTGCCGCCGCTGCGCAGATGATCGGGCTGGCTATCCTTCCTTCTTACGGCACTTCTTCATGACCAGTTCCACGCCCGTTGCACCGACCGAAGCCCGCATGGCCGAGATCGTGTTTCCCAATCACACCAACCATCTGGGCACGCTGTTCGGTGGGCAGGCGCTGGCGTGGATGGACAAGGCCGCGTTCCTGGCCGCCTCGCGCTATGCGCGCCGCACCGTGGTGACGGCGCGTTCGGATCAGGTGGATTTCAAGCTGCCGATCCGCCAGGGCCAGATGGTGGAAACCATCGCCCGCGTGGTGTTGGTGGGGCGTAGCTCGATCACGGTGGAAGTGGAACTGATCGCCGAAGACCTGCTCAGCGGCGCACGCGAGCTGTGCACGCGCGGGCAGTTCGTGATGATTGCGCTCGATGCCGATGGCAAGCCGACGGCGGTGCCGCCGCTGCCGGCAGCCGGCTAAGAGCAGCGAATAAGACGACTGCGCTGCCGCCATGTGAGCGCAGCCAGTGCTCGGTGCGGTATGTATCACGTGCACTGCGGTTGCTGCGCTTCATCCACACCCGCCTGACGACCGCTCGCGACGTGGTGCTCGCCGCCGTGAGCGCGCTTACTCCTGCACTTCGCGGTCTTCGCGCTTGGTTTCTTCCATCGCCTCCGGTTCCAGCTCTTCGGCGCTGCGATTGAGTTTGACGAACACACCCCAGGCGATCAGCAGCAGTGCCGCGCAGGAGCCGACGGCAGCCGCGTAAGGCAGCTTGGCCGGGTCGGCATGCATCAGTTCGAAGATCGACACCAGCGTTTCGATCGCCAGCGCGATCACAATGACCACGAAAAAGCGCGACAGATACCGCCGCACGCGCGTCGGGCCGCTGACCTTGACGTCGCGCAGGATCTCTTCTTCGAAGATGGTCTGGCCCAATTCGAGCGTGACCAGCGCCACCGTCAGCAGGCCGATGGCTTCGAGCACGACGTTGAAACGGTCGCGTACCACCATGTCGCCGCCGGGTGTGAAGCCGTGCCACAGCTCCAGCCCGGCCATCGTCACCAGGCCCGCCGCGCACAGCACGAAGAACGCCAGGATCACGAAATGACCGGCACGGAATAGGTGGCTGAGCGCTTTCATCAGGGGCGAGGCGGACGATGGGAAGCAGAGCATCGTGTGCACTGCGTCGTTGCAGCGCGAAGGCTGCGCCAACCCGGCGCGCTCTCATCCGGCGCGTTGCGCCACCTTCTCCCGCGAGCAGGAGAAGTGACGTCCCAGAGCAACGCGGTGGAATGGATATGCAGGCCTTTGGCCCATTGCCGTGTAGCGACCCGCATCCTTTGTCCCGCGCTCTTCCCCGCCTGCGGGGAAGGTGCCCGAAGAGCGAATGGCGGAGACGGCTCACACGGCTCACACGCGCAGGCGGCCCTAGTTGCCCGCCATGATCAACTATGCCGCAACACCTGATACGCCTGCAGATGCACATTGGCCGCCATCAGCAGAGGCGCGTTGCGCCCGGTTTCGCGCACGCGCGCCAGCATGTCGCCGACGATCTGCGCCGCTTCCACGTCCTGGCCGGCTTCCAGGTCGCGCAGCATCGAGGCCTTGAGTGGCGAATCCACCTGTAGCAGCGTTTGCAACGCTTTGGCGCGTGCCGGCTCGGGAATCGATTGCCCGGCCGCATCGGCAGCCCACAGGCATTCGTTGTACAGACCGTTGATCAACGCGCGGCCGTCGTCGGTGGCCACGATCGCGCCGACCGGCGCACGCATCAGGCACGTGGCCGCGGCCAGTGCGGTGAGGAAGCTGTACTTGTTCCACTGCTCCTGGGCGATCTGGGTGCTGGCCACGTGGTCGATGCCGGCCTGCGTGCAGGCCGCGGCGAAGGCCTGCACCCGCGCAGACGCCGCACTGCCATCCCGCTCGCCGAAGGTGATTGCCGCCGGCTTGCCAAGGTGCAGAATCTCGCCGTGCTCGCCCTTGGTCGCGCTGATGAAGCACAGCCCGCCCAACACACGCGCGGCACCGAAGCGCTCGTCCAGGGCCGCGTAATGGCGCAGCCCGTTGAGGATGGGCAACACCGTGGTGTGCTCGCCCACCGCCGGCGCAATCGCCTCGATCGCGCTGTCCAGGTCGTAGGCCTTGCAGCTCAAGATCACCAGATCGAACGGCCGCTGCGCTACCAATGCCGGCAAGTCCTGCGCGGTGACATGCGCCACCTGCAGATCGGCATCGCCCAGTGGGCTGCGGATGCGCAAGCCGTCGGCCTGCAGCTGCGCCGCACGCGCTTCGCGCACCAGGAAGGTGGCATCCACGCCGGCCTGCGCCAGACGTCCGCCAAAATACCCGCCGGTGCCGCCGGCGCCCAGGATCAGGATGCGCATGGCCATCAGCTCCGCAGCCCCACACCCCGCCGCAGCAACCACAGCGCCAACGCGCTGAGCACGGCGACAAAGCTCAGCATCAATGCGTAGGCGACCCAGATCGGCACGTCCGAGCTACCGAGCAGGCCGTAGCGGAACGCGTTGACCATGTAGAAGATCGGGTTGGCGTGGGTGGCCGCTTCGGCCCAGCCGGGCAGCAGTTTCACCGAGTAGAACACGCCACCCAGGTAGGTCAGCGGGGTCAGGATGAAGGTGGGCACGATCGCCACGTCGTCGAACTTCTTGGCGTAGACCGCATTGACGAAGCCGGCCAGCGAGAAGATGGTCGCGCCCAGCAGCACCGTGGTCAGCGTGACCAATGGATGCGGGATCCGCACCGGGGTGAAGAACATCGCGATGATCAGCACGATCGCCCCGACCATCACCCCGCGCAGCACCGCGCCGGACACGTAGCCCCACAGGATCACCCAATTGGGCATCGGGCTGACCAGCAGTTCTTCGACATGGCGGCCGAACTTGGCGCCGAAGAAACTCGAAGAGATGTTGCCGTAGCTGTTCTGGATCACGCTCATCATCACCAGGCCCGGCACGATGAATTGCATGTAGCTGTAGCCGCCCATCTCGCCCACGCGCGAGCCGATCAGCCCGCCGAAGATCAAAAAGTACAGCGTCATGGTGATGGCCGGCGGCACCAGGGTCTGACCCCAGATGCGCAGGATGCGCTGCACTTCGCGGCGCACGATGGTGCCCAGCGCAATCCAGTTGCGTTGGCGGGGTGTGGCGGGCGTGGCGGACATCGACGGCTCCGAAGGACTCATGGGTGGCCTGCCGGGCGCACGGGCGCCGTTGCGGCAGGAGCCGGGGCGGCGACGGTCTCGCCAGGCCCGGTCAGACGAACGAACAATTCTTCCAGCCGGTTGCTCTTGGTACGCATCGAGCGCACGCGGATACCGGCGTCGCCCAGCGCGGCGAACACGCGGTTGAGGTCCATCGCGCGCGGCATGTCCAGATCCAACGTGTGGCCGTCGATGGCGGTGAGCGTGGTGCCTTCGATCACCGGCAACTGCGTGGGCAGCTCACCGTCGATATCGAACAGGAAGCCTTCCACGTCGAGCTTGGCCAGCAGTTCGCGCATCGGCCCCTGGGTGACGATCTGGCCGTGATTGATGATGGCCAGGTTGCGGCACAGGTGCTCGGCCTCTTCCAGGTAATGCGTGGTCAGGATGATCGTGGTGCCGGCGGCGTTGATGTCCTTGAGCACGCGCCACATGTCGCGGCGGATTTCGATATCCACACCGGCGGTGGGTTCATCCAGGATCAGCAGGCGCGGCTGGGTCATCATGGCGCGGGCAATCATCAGCCGGCGCTTCATGCCGCCGGAGAGCGTGCGGCTCATCACCTGGGCCTTCTCCCACAGGTGGGCGCGGCGTAGTTCCACTTCGGCCAGTGCTTGCGCCTGGCTGCGCGGCATGCCGTAAAAGCCGGCGTAATTGACCAGGATGTCGAACGGCTTTTCGAACAGGTTGAAGTTGATTTCCTGCGGCACCAGGCCGATCAGGCGCATCGCATCGCTGCGGTGGGCGACCAGGTCGGTGCCGAACACTTCCACCTGGCCGCCGGACAGGTTCACCAGCGAGCTGATGATGCCGATCAAGGTGGACTTGCCCGCTCCGTTGGGGCCGAGCAGGGCGAAGAAATCGCCTGGCGCCACGTCCAGCGAGACGCCCTTGAGCGCCTGGGTGCCGTTGTCGTAGGTCTTGCGCAGATCGCACACGCGCAGGGCGGGCGCACGGGGAGATGGGGAATTCAAGCCGGGTCCTTCGCGCCAGGGTGACGGCGCAGCGAGTTGCAGCCCGTTATTATAGAAGCCCGTTGGGGCTTGCCCCGATCACAGACTGTCCCAAATACGTTCGTGCCCGTTCAATTCCCCCTCAAGCTTGTCGACCGGCGCATGATTGCGCCCACCGTGGCCCACTGCCAGTTCGTCCGTGACGACGGCCAGCCGCTGGATTTCCAGCCCGGCCAGTTCATCCAGATCCATTTCGACTATGCCGATGGCACGCCGACCAAGCGCAGCTATTCGCTGGCGACCATCCACGATCATGCGCTGGGACCGGGCGAGGCAGTGGAGATTGCGGTGAGCTTCGTGCCCGGCGGCTCGGCCACGGCCTTGTTCGAAGGCCTGGAGATTGGCGACCAGTTGCAGGCAAGCGGCCCCTACGGGCGCTTTTGCCTGCAGCCGGGCGATCACAACCAGCGTTACGTGCTGATCGCCACCGGCACTGGCGTCACCCCGTACCGCTCGATGCTGCCGCTGCTGGCCGAGGCAATCGCCACCCGCGGTGTGCAGGTGGTGTTGCTGCAGGGCGCACGCACCCCGACCGAGCTGCTGTACGGCGACGACTTCCGCGCGTTTGCCGATGCGCACCCGCAGTTCCGCTACGTGCCGTGCTTCTCGCGCGAAGTGCCCGAGCAGCCGCATGCCGATGTGCGGCACGGCTACGTGCAGCAGCACCTGGCCGAGTTCGCGCCCGATGCCGCGCACGACATCGCCTACCTGTGCGGCAACCCGGACATGGTGGACACCTGCCTGGACGCGCTCAAAGCCGCCGGCCTGCCGAGTGCGCAGATTCGCCGCGAGAAGTACGTCAGCTCCACGCCGCCCAAGGTCTGAGGTGGCATGCAGGCGGCGCGTCGATGCCGCCTGTGTCTGCAGGCGTGCTGTGGCCTGCAGCGTGTGACGCCAAGTTGCTGCGGTTTTAGCCGGCAGCGTCCAGAAGCGCCGGGCGCTGCAGCTCCACCGTGACATGCACCAGTTCTTCATGGATCTGCAGTGCGCGGCGCACCAGCTCCGCATCGATATCGGCTGCAGTGACCAGGCTGACGACGCAGGCATAACGCTCGCTGCCGACCCGCCAGACATGCAGGTCGGCGATGTCGATCGCATGCCCAAGCTCGGCGATGACCTGTTTCACTTCGGCCACCACCGGCGCGTCCATCTCCGCATCCAGCAACACGCTGCCGGTGCTGCGCAGCAGCCCCCAGGCCCAGGCGGTGACCAGCACCGCGCCGACGATGCCCATGAGCGGGTCCAGCCAGGTCACGCCCCAGTGCATGCCGGCCACCAGTGCGACGATGGCGAGCACCGAGGTCGCGGCATCGGCCACCACGTGCAGATACGCCGCGCGCAGATTCAGATCGCTGTGCGCCTCCTGGCCATGACCATGACCCTCGTGCGTGTGCGCATGTCCGTGACTGTCATGCGCGTGCACGTGACCATGGTGGTGACCGCGCGCATGCCCATGCGAGTCGCGCAACCACCATGCGCAGATCAGATTGACCAGCAGGCCGATCAGCGCAATCACGGTGGCCTCCTGATACTGGATGGGCTTGGGCGTGAACAAGCGTTCCACCGACTGGAATGCCATCAGCGCGGCAACCCCCAGCAACAGGACCGCGCTGGTGTAACCGCCCAGCACCTCCACCTTCCAGGTGCCGAAGGTGAAGCGCACATCGCCGGCATGCTGCCGCGCAAAGCGGTAGGCGAACAACGCCAGTCCCAGCGCCAACGCGTGCGAGCTCATGTGCCAGCCGTCGGCGAGCAGGGCCATGGAATTGAGCGTCCAACCGCCTACGATCTCCACCGCCATCATGAGCACGGTCAGGATCACCGCCTTGCGGGTGCTGCGCTCGGCGAGCGGGTTGGCGCTGGCAAAGGTATGCGACTGCGCGCAATGCGGCGCAGCGTGCGTGGTCGACATCGGCGGTAGCTCTGGCTAAGGTACCCCCAGAGGGTATCCTAAATACCCCCAGGGGGTATATGGCGTGGCACATCTCAATCAGGACAAATCGAAACTGCTCGCGCGCGTGCGCAGGATCCGCGGGCAGGTGGAAGGGCTGGAAAAAGCCCTGGCGCAAGACGTGGACTGCACCGCGTTGCTGACCCAGGTGGCCGCATTTCGCGGCGCGGCGCAGGGCTTGATGGTCGAGTTGCTCAGCGAGCACCTGAAGCATCACGTGGCCGCGCCGGATGCATTGGGTGAGCGTGAGCTGGCAGTGGATGACATCACGGCCATCCTCAAGACCTATCTGAAGTAAGCGCGGCCGATACACCATTGCGCTCACTCTCGGCCGGTTATGGTCCAGGCGCGCGGGACGGCCTGCATGGGCGTGTCGCGCCGCGTCGTCCTGATGCGCGGCACCCTGGCGCTTGCAGTCAGTGCGCCGCCGGCTCCAGCGTCAGCAGCACCACATCGTTGCTGCGCATCGGTACCGCGATGGCAACCACGCCATCGGCGCCCACACGCACACGACGGTCCTGTTCGGGCGCATCGCGCGTGGCCTGTTGCAACTGCGTCAACTGACGCGGCGCAAGCGCCTTGGGCATGCCCATGTCGATATACAGCGATAAGGGGTCGTTGCGCCGATAGCCGGTCCTGCGCACCTGCAACTGGTAGGTGCCGGCAGGCACGTGGGTCATGCGCATCTGCAACGGTGCGCTATCGGTGGCGGGCACCTGTTTGGTGTAGAACGGCGTATTGCTCACCGCCTGCACGGGCTGCTGCCAATCCCACACCAGCGCGGCGACACGCGTGCCGTCCACTGCGGCGAGGGAGTGTGCGTCGCTCAGCGGCACATCGCGGCCCTTGAGTGCATTCAAATATTTGTAGGCGCAGACCACTGCCGACATGCGGAGTGATGTCGCGGGGCCAACAGCATCGCTAGGCAGCGGCCATGCGAACGCGGCCGCGGCCGCGGCTTGGCATCGGACGTGCCGTGCGTACGCTGCGGCGGCTGTGTGTCGTCTGTCTTACCTGCCGACATCCCGCGACGGGTGTTCGCCGCTTGGACCAGGCAATGACGGCGGACGCAAAAAAAAACCGCATTCGAATGTGTAAAGGGTGCTTGACAGCAAGCGCCAGTGGGCGCATCTTGCCTGTCAAGCGTACTTGACAGGCGACTGAGATGCGGCGGCAGCATAGGCACATGGAATGCAGGCATCACCGCGCAACGCGATGCGCTGTGCGCACGGTCGCCGGGCGTGCGCGCAGCGATCGGGCAGCGATCGGGCAGCGCGTCATGGCTTCGCCGAGGCCGTGCGATGACTAGCTGCAAGCGCAAGGCGCTGCTGGTGTTCTGCGTGGGGCTGGTCTTCCTCGGCATTGGGCTGCTGGGTCTGTGGCACGTGCTGCCGTTGAACAACTACCTAGCCGGGGTCAGTGCCGGTATTGGTGGCTCATGCATGCTGCTGTCGGTGCCGATGTGGCTGGCGCGCGGCAATCCGCGCGATAGCACCCGTCCGGCGTTGGCGCGGCGGTACTACCGCGAATTCGGCATCCCGATGCTGTTGTACGTGCTGGTGATGCTGTTCTGGCGCTATCTGCTCGGGCATGTCGGGCCGCACTGGGCGCGCGTATTGATCGCCCTGCTGCCGGCGGTGCTGGTGGTACTGGTTATTCGTGCGGTGGCGCGTTACGTGCGCGATTCGGACGAGATGCAACGACGGATCGAGCTGGAAGCGATCGCCATTGCCGCCGGCCTGGTCAGCGGTGCGTACATGACGGCCGGATTTCTGCAGGCCGCCGCGCTGATCGATGTTCCGGCGAGCGCGGCGATGCTGTGGGTGTTTCCGTTGCTGTGCGCCATCTACGGCATCACCAAAAGCATCCACGCGCGTCGTTTTGAATGAATAGCCGCGTGCGCGAATTGCGCGAGGCCAATGGGTGGTCGCAAGGGGAACTCGGCGAACGGCTGGGTGTGTCGCGGCAGACGATCAACGCGCTGGAAACCGGCAAGTACGATCCCAGCCTGCCGTTGGCGTTTCGGATCGCACGCCTGTTTGGGGAATCGATCGAGCACGTTTTTCTTTACGAAGACGGGCAGTAACGGTCACGTGTGGCCGCATGCAGCGTCAGGGGACAGGCAATGCCAGGAGACGGGATGACGATGGTCAAGCAATCCACGATGGTGGCGGCAGTGCTGATGGCGATGCTGGCTGCCGGATGCCAGCGCGCCGCAGCGCCGGCCGCAGCAAACGACGTTGCAGCAAAATCCACCGCGACAGCGCCGGGTACGACTGCGCAGCAGTCCGCCTCAAAAATGCCGCCCGGCACTGCCGCGGGCAATCGTTACGGCACGCTGCTTTTCACCCCGTGCACGCTGAGCGCTGGTGGTGCTGCCGGCAACATCGAAGCGCAATGCGCGAGCCTGCGCGTGCCGGAAAATCCGGCCGCGCCGAGCGGGCGCAGCATCGCGTTGAAGATCGCCTGGCTGGAAAGCGAGGCCGGCGGCGGAAGTGCACCGGACCCGGTGTTCTTCATCGCCGGTGGACCGGGGCAATCGGCCACTGAGGTCGCGGCGATCGTGGACATGGGCCTGCACGAAGTGCGCAAGCAGCGCGACATCTTTCTGGTCGATCAGCGCGGCACCGGCGGTTCGCATCCACTGGAGTGTCGCGACGCGGCGGGCAAGCCGCTGGCGCTGGAGAACAGCAGCCAGGCCTCCGCCGAGCAATTGACTGCGTATGCGGCCCGATGTGCCGACGGTTTGCGCAACCACGCCGACCCGCGCTACTACACCACCAGCGAAGCCATCGGCGATCTGGATGCGGTCCGCGCAGCGCTGGGCGTGCAGACGCTGAATCTGATCGGTGCCTCGTACGGCACGCGCGTGGCGCAGCACTATGCCGCGCGTTATCCGCAGCACACGCGCAGCGTGGTGATCGATGGCGTGGCGCCGAACGATCTGGTGATCGGCGGCGAGTTCGCGCGCACCTTCGAAGATGCGATCGCGCTGCAGTCTGCGCAATGTCGCCAGCAGCCTGCATGCGCCAAGCGTTTTCCAGTGGATACCGCCACGCAGTTGCGCCAAGTGGTCGAGCGGCTGCGGCAGGCGCCGGTGGCGGTGGACTACCGCGACCCGCGCACCGGTGGCTTACGCCACGAACAGGTCACTGCCGACACCGTGGCCGGCCTGGCGTTCGGTTTCTCGTATGCGCCGGAAACCGCGTCGTTGCTGCCGTTGGTGCTGGACGAAGCTGCCGCAGGCCGTTACGCCTCGTTGATGGCCTTGGCGCAGATGAGCGCATCGGGCATGTCCGATCAGATGAATCGCCTGATGCAATGGTCGGTGTTGTGCAGCGAAGATGCCGGGCGTTATCACCCACCCGCACACCAGGACACCACGTTGCTGGGCAACGAGGTCGCCGAGATGTTCTTCGCACCGTGCAAGGTGTGGCCGTCCAAGCCGGCGCCGGCCGCCGCAAGCGCGCCGTTCCGCTCCACCTTGCCGGTGTTGCTGCTCTCCGGCGCGCTCGACCCGGTCACGCCGCCACGCTACGCCGAGCGCGTGCTGCAGGGGCTGCCCAACGGCCGGCATGTGATCGCGCCCGGGCAGGGGCATGGCGTGTTCCGGCTGGGCTGCATGCCCAAGGTGCTGAGCCAGTTCATGCAGACCGCCGATGCCAAGGCGCTGGATACCACCTGCGTTGCCAGCCTCAACACCGTGCCTGCCTTCACCTCGTTCAACGGATGGGAACCATGAGTCGCATCGACCACGCCACGGAGGCGCTCGCATGATTGTCGTCGATACCCTGCATAAGTCGTTCAAGACCAAGACCGGTCTGGTGAAAGCCGTCGACGGGGTCAGCTTCAGCGCTGCCGACGGCCAGATCACCGGGCTGCTCGGCCCCAATGGCGCCGGCAAGACCACCACTTTGCGCATGCTCTACACGTTGATGACGCCCGACCAGGGCAGCGTCACGGTCGATGGCGTGGATGCCGCCCGCGACCCGGTGACGGTACGCCGCGCACTCGGGGTGTTGCCGGACGCACGCGGCGTCTACAAGCGCCTGACCGCACGCGAGAACATCGCCTACTTCGGCCAGTTGCATGGCCTGTCGCACAGCCAGATCGCACAGCGCACGCACCTGCTGGCCAGCGCGTTGGACATGGACGATATTCTCGACCGCCAGACCGAAGGCTTCAGCCAGGGCCAGCGCACCAAGACTGCGATTGCGCGGGCATTGGTGCACGATCCACGCAACGTGATCCTGGACGAGCCCACCAACGGACTGGACGTGATGACCACCCGCGCCATGCGCGGCTTCCTGCAACAACTGCGTGCAGAGGGGCGCTGCGTGATTTTTTCCAGCCACATCATGCAAGAGGTCGCCGCACTGTGCGACCGCATCGTCATCATCGCCAAGGGCAAGGTGGTGGCGTCCGGCAGCGCCGACGAACTGCGCGCTGCCACCGGTGAACACAACCTGGAAGACGCCTTCGTCAAGGCGATCGGCTCGGACGAGGGACTGCACGCATGAGCACCACATCGTTGTTGTCCACGCTGTGGACCGTGCTGCGCAAGGAATTGCGCGACATCTCGCGCGACCGGCGCACCCTGGCATTGGCGTTGCTGTTGTCGCCGTTGCTGTACCCGATCCTGATCCTGGGCATGGGCGCCTTGAGCGAAAGCCGCGTGCGCACGCAGATCGACAAGCCGCTGGAGATCCCCACGCTCGGCCGCAGCAACGCACCGAATCTGGTGCGATTCCTGGCCGCGCAGGGGCTCAATGCCGTGGATGCGCCAGCCGATCTGACCGCGGCCATTCGCAACCAGGATGTGGATGTGGCACTGCGCATCAGCGACAGCTACGCCGAGGATTGGCGCGAAGGCCGGCCGGCGCTGGTGGAGATCATCAAGGACAGCACCCGCCGCGAGGCCGATGTGCCGAGCATGCGCTTGCAGGCCGCGCTCACCGGCTACAGCCAGCAGGTCGGCGCATTGCGGCTGCTGGCGCGCGGTATCGATGCGCAGGTGTCCAGGCCCCTGGAAGTGGCCGCGCAGGACCTGGCCACTGCCGAAGCCAAGCGCGGCCAGATGATGGCGATGCTGCTGCCGGTGTTGCTGGTGATCACCTCGTTTCTGGGCGGCGCCTCGTTGATTCTGGACGCCACCGCCGGCGAGCGCGAACGCCAGTCGCTGGAGCCCTTGCTGGCCACGCCGGCGCCGCGTAGCGCCATCGTCAGCGGCAAGATCGCCGCGGCCTGCGTGATCGGCATGGTGTCGCTGTTGCTCACCTTGCTGGCCTTCAAGCTGAGCGCGCAGCTGTCCACATCCAACCTGGGCCGCCAGCTCAATGTCGGTTTCGTGCCGATGCTGCAGATGCTCTTCATCCTGGTCCCGATGCTGTTTGTCGGCACCTCGCTGCTGACCTATCTGGCCGCCGCGGCCAAGAGCATGAAGGAAGCGCAGGCGCACATGACCTGGTTGCTGCTGCTGCCGATGCTGCCGGGCTACGCGTTGATGGCCTATCCGCTGAAGACGCAGCTGTGGCATTTCGCGGTGCCGTTTCTGGCGCAGAACCAGATGCTGTTGAAGGTGATCCGCCACGAGACCATCAACCTGCAGACCTGGGCGGTGTATCTGCTGGCCGGTTTCGGGGTGGCGGCATTGCTGTGGTATGCCGCAGTGCGCCGGTATCACCAGGAGCGTCTGGCGATTTCGGGCTGAGGGTGTTGTGGTGGGTGTTTGCGGCAAGTCCCGGCGGCACCCTGCAACGCGCGACACCGGCGTTGCATTGCGGCCACAACGCACCGCCACAACGCAAAAGCCCGCATCGCTGCGGGCTTTTGCGTTTCCATGTCATCAACGACCCAGCGATCAATCGCCCGGATTGAACGACAGCGTACGCCGCGTGGTCACCGGTGCGGCCACCGGTTCGAAGCGCCAACGCTTGACCGCGTTGAGGGCTTCGCGGTCGAACACGCGCGGCGGGTTGGCGCGCAGCACGCGCGAGGCGGTGATCGAGCCGTCGGTGCCGACCGTTAGTTCCACCAGCACCTCGCCCGAGGTACCCGAGCGCAGTGCTTCGGCGGGGTAGCGCGGGGCCGGGGTGCTGATCGGACGCAGCGACTGCGCGGCCGGCGCGGCTGCAGCAGCGGCTGCCGGCGCCGGACGCGGTGCCGCCGGAGTGGGAGCCGGCGCTTCGGCCTGGCGCCGTGCAGCGGCCTGGCGCTCGGCCTCGGCGGTCTGCTGGCGCGCCGCTTCCTGCTGGGCGGCAATCTGCTGGGCAGCGGCCGCCTCGCGGCTCTGCTGCTCGGCCAGACGCTTCTGCTCGGCCGCCTGCTTGGCCTTGTCCTCGACCTGCTTCTTGGCCTGCTCGGCATCCTGCTCGGAGCGGTTGGCAGCGGTCTTCATGCCCGTTTCCAGGCCGCTCTTCAGGCGCGGCAATGCCGGTGCCTGCGGGTCGACCTTCTCGATCAACGCGATCAAGCGCTGCGCTTCGGGAAATTCTTCGCGGCTGATGCCTTGTTCGGCGGCGATCAGGGTATAGGGAAGCAGATCGGTCAGCGCGCTGTTGACGGTGGCATCCTGCGGCTGCTTCTCGCGCAAGGCCAGGTAGTACTCCACCGCGTTGTCGCCGGCCGGGGCGTACATGCGGTTGTCCTGCAGCGCTTTGGTGGCCGATTCGCGCAATTGTTCGGCAGCCATCGACTGCACCTGCGGCGAGACCGCCGTGGCCGGCGTGGGTGCCGTTGCCGCCGGTGTGGTGCCGGTCGCCGGCGTGGTGGTGGCGGCCTTGTCTTCCTGCTTGGAGCAGGCGGCCAGGCCCACCAGCAAAATGACCGGCGCGATCCGGCGTGCCATACGGCCCTGTGTCAGATCCAACATGCGTCCCCCTTACCCCGAGTGCGAAAGATAACGTTGCTGCGGCGAGCGCCGGCCATTGTTCCCGCAATGGACGGCAATGCCGCAATCTAGCATTGCTGGGGCGGTCTAAGCCAAGGGTTGCGCTGCAGATCGCCGAAATTTATCCCGCCGGGGTCGCCATGACCGGCGGGGCCGGCACGCGAGCGGCCGGTTCGGGCAGCGGCGGGGCAGGGCAGTAGCGCTGCAGGAAGTCCGCGTGCGCAGGCAACCGCACCAGCGCGGCCTCCACCCGGGCGCGGATGGTCTCCAGAAAGCGGCCCAGCTCCGCATCGCCCATCAGGTCGGCCACCGGGTGGTGCTGCTGCGGCACCACGCCCTGGCCCAGCATCACCTGCACCCACGAGTTCTCGGCGAACAGCTCGTTGGCCTGATGGAAGACCCGCCCGCTCTGGCGGAACAACTCCACCCGGTGGCGCAGCGAATCGGGGATGTCCATGGCCGCGCAGTCGCGCCAGAACGGCGTGTCGCGGCGATCGGTGGCGTGGTAGTGCAGGATCACGAAATCCCGGATGTGGGTGATCTCCTGGGCCGCCTGACGGTTGTACTCGGCGATGTCGGCAACGTTGATGACCTGCGGAAAGGTCTGCAGCAGGCGGATGATGCCGCGCTGGATCAGATGGATGTTGGTCGATTCCAGCGGCTCCAGGAATCCGCTTGCCAGGCCCAGCGCCACGCAGTTCTTCTCCCACACGCGGTGGCGCTGGTTGGGCGTGAAGCGCAGCGGCCGCGGTTCGGTCAGCGCGCGCCCGGTGAGGTTGCGTTCCAGCACCGCGCGGGCGCCATCCTGGTCCATGTAGCGGCTGGAATACACGATGCCGTTCCCCACCCGGTGCTGCAGCGGAATGCGCCACATCCAGCCGGCCTGGTCGGCGCGCGAACGGGTGTAGGTCACCGGCGGACCCACCGATTCGGTCTGCACCGCCAGCGCGCTGTCGGCGAACAACCAGCGCGACCAATCGTCGCTGCCCACGCCCAGCGTCTTGCCGATCAGCAGGCCGGCAAAGCCGGTGCAATCCAGGAACAGGTCGCCTTCCACCCGCGTGCCGTCCTGCAGCGTCAGTGCGGTGAGAAAGCCGCTTTGCGCATCGGTCTCCACCTGGCCGATGCGGCCTTCGATGCGGGTGACGCCGAAGCCTTCGCTGAAGCGGCGCAGGAAGCGCGCGTACAGCCCGGCATCCAGATGGTAGGCGTAATTCATGCCGCCATTGGGCAGGTGCGCGAAGCGGCCTTCCTGCGCCGCACGCAGTTCCAGGCAGTAGTCGCCGAAGTCGCGCGCCACTCCGCGCTGGCGCCCCTTCAACCAGAAATGCTGGAACCCGGCGCTCCAGTGGTCGGTTCCGGCATGTCCGAAGGAATGGATGTAATGCTGGTCCACATCGCGCCAGTGTTCGAAGGCGATGCCGAGCTTGATGGTGGCCTGGGTGGCGGCCATGAAGGCGGCTTCGTCGATTTCCAGCAAGCGGTGGAAGGTGACCAGGCTGGGGATGGTGGCTTCGCCCACCCCCACCGTGCCGATCTCGTCGGACTCCACCAGGGTGATCTGCAGGTGCCGGCCCAGCAATTTCGACAGCGCTGCAGCCGCCATCCAGCCGGCCGTGCCGCCACCGGCGATGACGACGCGGCGTACCGGGCGCTGTTGCGGGTCCGAAGGCGTGGTGTCGGGCATGGTCAAATCCTCAGCGATTCAAGCGTTGCAGCAGCCGCGCACGCAGGCTGCGCGCGCTGGCGTCGTCCATCGGAGCCAGCACGCCGCGTGCGGCATCAGGCAGATGCGCGGCGGTGCTGTCGTCGGACTCGAAGACATAGTGGCGGAACACTTCCTGCCAGGTGGCGCGTTGTTCGGCCGGCAGGTCGCGGATGGTCAGCAGCGCCAGCATCAGCGCGTTCATCGGCGAATCCATGTAGGCCGGGCTCTGCCGCCACCAGAAATTCACCAACACGTTGAAGCTCTCCAGTGCCTCGACGTGGTGCCACCACATGCTGGGAATGAACAGCGCATCGCCCGGCGCCAGCTCGGCGACCAGGGCGTGGTCCAGCGCCTGCGCATAGCGTGGAAAACGCTGCAGGTCCGGTGCGGCGATATCCACCAGGCTGACCGGCTGCCCGGCCGGGGTGAGATCCAGCGGGCCGATGTAGAGATTGGCCAGCTGATCGGGCGGGAACAGCGTAAAACGGCGGCGCCCGGCAACCACGCAGGCCAGGTTGTCGGGCAGATCCTGATGGGCGGCGATCCGGGTGCGGTTGCCGATCCAGATGCTGGCCAGCGGCTCGCCCTGTGGCAGCGCGATCGGGTTGTGCGCGCGCAAGCCGGGCAGGTAGGTGTCCAGCGTGGTGGAGCCGACATAGATCGCCGGCGGCTGCGCGTTATCCAGGTCGCTCAGCAAGGTGTCCAGCACCACGCCCAACGGCACGCGTTCGGGGCGGAAATTGAAGCCGCTCATGTCCGCGTTGTAGAAAAAGCGCCCACCGATCTCCGGTGGCCCAACCTGCGCCACCACCGCCTCGCCGCGGTCGAAACCACGCAGGTAGGCGGCAGCAGACTGCGCAGAACTGGCACCGGCGCGGGCCAGCGGCCAGTCGCGCACCAGCCCGCGCAGCACCAGCGGGCTGGTGGAGCGAAGGATGGCCGGGTCCAGCTGTTGCGGGTCCAGGCCGTGACGCTCTTGGATGGGCCGTGGCTCAGCCGGCATGACGGCGGTTCATGCGTTCGAGCAGATGGCGCAATTGCGCAATCGAGGCCACCGCCATGTACAGCGGTTCCAGATCGCCATGCCGGTGCAGTTCGAGCAGCGCCGCCTCATCGAGTGCGCGCAGGCGTTCTTCGTGCACGACATAGAGCCCGGCCAGGCGGCATTCCAGGCCGTTGTTCAAGGTGGCTTCGAACACGAAGGGTTCGAGCAGGTCGTAACGCAGCGCACGTTCGACAAATGCCGTGCTGGCCGCCAGGCCATCGTGCAGCGTGCGCAGCACCTGGCTGATGTGGTCGAGAAATTCGGTGGTGCCGCCGTGTTCGCGAAACAGCAACTGGCCCTCGGTGGTGCTGACGCGTGGGCTGTCCAGGTCCACATGCACCATCGGCCCATCGGGCTGTTCGCCGATCAGGAACGGCTGGCGTTGAATCGCCAACGGAACATAGGGCGCATCCCAACGCGCGCCATCCAGGAACAGGTTCTCGCCCAGGCGTAATCCCAGCAATGCCAGCGGCTGGAAACTGCGCTCGCCGCTGCGATGGAACACGATGGGGTATTGCGCCTGCAACTGGCGAAATTCCTGCGGAAAGGTCGCAGCCGACATCACGTCATCGCCATAGGCGGCGCCGTGCGCGGTGATCACCCGCAGATCGCGGTGATCGAGATTGTTCAACAACACGGCATTGGTCATGGGGATTGGCACTGCACGCGGGGGCGCGTGGCCCATGCTTCAACGAATCGCCATTGCACGGCAAGCCCCGGATGCCTTTACGTCCCCGGGCGGGTGCAACGGCCGTGTACGTTTCCCGGCAGCCAGGCTGCCGGGAAACGTGTGGGTTGCTGTAGCGATGCAGTCAGTCCTGCATCGCCCAAGCGGCATCACCAGAACTTGTAGCGCAGGCCCAGCATGTAGCGCGGGCCGGTCTGGGTGGCATAGATGATCTCGTTCTTCTGCCGGCCGTGCTGGCGCTGTATTTCGTTGGTGAGGTTGATCGCCTCCAGGCTCAGCGACAGGTTCTCGGTCCACTGGTAGCCGATGCTCAGATCCAGCTGGCCATAGGCTTCGGTGTAGACCGGGTTGGGCAGGCCACTGCCGTCAAAACGCGCGGCCAGGAACTCGTCGCGCCAGTTGTAGGCCGCACGGACCTGCCATTGTCCCTTGTCGTAGAAACCGACCAGGTTGGCCGAATCGCTCAAGCCTTCCAGCGCGAACTGCTCGCCGATCACGTAGTTGTTGTAGGTCAACCCGGAGTCGACCTTGGTGTAGTTGGCCGACACGCCGAAGCCGCTCTGGCCGAACATGTGCTGCACGTTGAATTCCCAACCATCCAGCGAGGCCGAGCGCTGGTTGGCCGGCGCGGTGATGGAGAAGTTGGCGACCGGGTCGCCCGGCTGACCGCTGATCGTACCGGTGGCATTGCCATTGGTGTCGTCGGTTCCGCGGACCACGCCCGGCTGGCCGGCGAAGTTGCGGAAGATGTAGTTGCGGATGCAGGTCAGGTCGGCAGTGGCGCAGCCATTGGCCAGCGCCTGGTTCCAGTAGGCGCCGCCCACCGGCGTGTGCAGGCCGAGCGAGGTGTCGTTGCGGGTGGTGACGCCGACATAGTTGTCGATGTTCTTGCGGAAGAACCCCACCGAGGCGTAGCTCGCTTCGCCGTAATACCACTCCAGCGACAGGTCGATGTTGTGCGACAGCAATGGCTTCAGGCCCGGATTGCCTTCCTGGCCCGAGCCGCCTTCGATGCGGCCGATCTGGTTGAGCGTCTGCCCGCCCTGGATGTCGCCCCAGCCGGGCCGGCCGATGGTTTCGCCGTAGCTGCCGCGCAGCACCAGGTCTTCGCGCAGCTTGAAGCTCAGGTCCAGACTGGGCAGCCAGTATTCGTACTTGCCGCTGCCGCCGGAAAACGCCGAGTCGGCCAGCCGGATCGGCAGCTCGTTGTTGGCGACCCAGTCGATGCCCACGGCCACCGGCACCAGCGCCCGCGCTTCCACTTTGGTTTCTTCGTAACGCACACCGGCCGCCAGGCTGATCGGCACGCGCAGATCGTCCCAGCTATTGCCCCACTGCAGGTAGGCGTTCTTGGATTTTTCGGTGACGCGGCGGTCGGTGGTGAACACCGGCGAGATGCGGTACAGCGACTCGTCGCCAGCGGCTTGCGCAGCGGCCTGGCGCGCGCGCTCGAAATCGAACAGGAACAGCTGGTTGAACTGCGCCGGATTGCCGCTGCCGTCGATCGCATCGAAGTACTGCGCGAACGAGCTGGGAATCCACAGGTCGTCCGGATAATCGGCCGCAGTGCCGTTGCCGCCCCAGGTGTCGCGCTGCACGTTGGAAAACGCCGAGCGGTTCTTGAACTCGGTGCTGCCGATGCCGAACTTCAACTGCGAATAGTTTTCGAAGGTGAAATCGCCGTTGACCTGCGCCTGATCGATTTCCGACTTCATGTAGCTGTTGCGGAACGCCGAGCCGGTGACCAGCGTGCGCGACGGGTCCAGGCCGTTCAGCCCGAAGCCCAGCTGCTGCTGCAGCACCGGGAAATCCTTGCTGAAATCCACCACCGAGGTGCCGCGGTAGAAGCCGGACACGCCCAGCGAGTTGCTCGACCCGTACGGGCTGTCCGCGCCGGCTTCGGCGGTGGAGCGGTGGATGTCGAAGTTGAGCTTGAACTGGTCGTTCACCGCCCAATCCACGTTGAAACCCAGCGACTTGTTCTGGTTGCGCGTGGCCGCATTGGACCCGGCGGTGGCCAGATCGCTGGTGGGCGGATTGACGATTTCCGAATAGGTGATCGGACCGGCGACCGGTCCTTTGGTCCAGGAGCTGGCGGACGGCCCGTAGTTGAACCACACCGACATCTCGTTGCGCTGCTGCTGGATCTTGTTTTCCGAGTACGTGTAATCCAGCGTGGTGGTGATGTTGTCCAGCGGCTTGTACTGCAGCACCAGCTGGCCGTTGGTGCGCTGGCGTTCGACGCCGACCACGCGGTAGTTGAGGTTCTGCGGCACCGAATAGATATCGTTCGGACCGGGGCGGTTGACGATGTTTTCCGAACCCGGTGCGCCCGGCTGCGGAATGGTGCCGTAGGCGGTGGAATCGCCGCGGAATGCGCGCCAGCCATTGGGGACGCCGACCTGGCTGTAGCCGAAGTCGCGTTCCTGGTAGCTGCCGCTCAGCGACACGCCGAAGCGTCCGTCGGCCGAGGTGTTGCTGAAGATGCCGGAGATTTCCGGCGTCAGCGAATCGCCCTGCAAGCGGCCGGGCAGGTTCTCGTTGGACGAGTCGTGCACACCCTTGAGGCCCACGTTGGCATGCATGCCGGGATTATCCAGCGGCCGGGCAGTCTTGATGTTGATGGTCGCGCCGATACCGCCGGTGGGCGTGCTGGCACGGCTGGTCTTGAACACCTCGATACCGGAGATCGACTCGGACGCCAGGTTGGCGAAGTCGAACGCACGCGAGTTGGAGGCATTGGATTCTTCGATGCTGGCGCCCGGCATCTGGCGGCCGTTCAACAGCACCAGGTTGAAGTCCGGGCCGACGCCGCGCACGGTGACGCGCGAGCCTTCGCCCAGCGAGCGGTCGATCGACACACCGCTGATGCGCTGCAACGACTCGGCCAGGTTGGTATCGGGGAATTTGCCGATGTCCTCGGCCACGATGCCGTCGACGATGCCTTGCGCATCGCGCTTGACGTTCATCGACGAGGTAAGGCTGCCGCGAATACCGCTGACCTGGACGGTATCGAGGGTGGCGGGGTCAGCCTGACTGGAACCCGGGACAGTGGATGCCGATTGCGGCGCCGGCGCGGTCTGCGCGGCCAGCGGAGTCGACAAGGCGAACAGCAGGGCAGACGTCAAGCGCCGCGTGCGCGGCAGGGTGCGAGTCTCTCTCACGGTAATTGCTTCCCCAAACAGAAGATAAGGCCGGCCCCACGGGGGCAGGCAAAGGTCGACGGAACAATCGAGCATTTGTTAGTGCGGCCTTAACAAAGTCAATTTGCACTGCAGCATCGGCCGCGACCCTGTCGCGTCACACATCGTTCCACCGAGCCAGGTGTGTCATGCCGCCATAGGCAAACGCTTGGCCTTACCATCACGCTTGGATGGCAACCTCTCTCAAGATGCGATGGGACTGAGGTAGCCGGCACACGCCTTGGATGCGCACCTGGCAAGCGGATTCGTCAGGTGCGAGCGCGTTGCCGGCCCGACGCCTGCACGCCAGGCAGCCGCCCTTGAGTCAGGCCTGCCGCAACGACCACCTTTGACTGGAGCGCACGATGATCGATCTGTACTACTGGCCCACGCCCAACGGGCACAAAGTCACGCTGTTTCTGGAAGAGGCGGGGCTGCAGTACACCCTCAAGCCGGTCAACATCGGCAAGGGCGAGCAATTCGAACCGGCATTCCTGCAGATTTCGCCCAACAACAAGATGCCGGCCATTGTCGACCATGCACCGGCCGATGGCGGCGGTGCGCAGAGCGTGTTCGAGTCCGGCGCGATCCTGCTGTATCTGGCCGAGAAGACCGGCCGCTTCCTGCCGCGCGATGCCCGCGGCCGGATCGCTGCACTGGAATGGCTGTTCTGGCAGATGGGCGGGCTGGGCCCGATGAGCGGCCAGATGGGTCACTTCAACGTCTACGCACCGGAAAAGATTGCTTATGCGATCGAGCGCTACAACGCCGAGGTGCGTCGCCTGCATGGCGTGCTCGACAAGCGCCTGGCCGACCACGCCTTCCTGGCGGGCAACGACTACGGCATCGCCGACATGGCCAGCTATCCGTGGATCGAAGTGTACGGCGACCTCAAGCCGGACTATTCGGCCTTCCCGCATCTGAAACGCTGGCACGACGCCATCGCCGCCCGCCCCGCCACCCAGCGCGCCTACGCGCTCAAGGAGCAGGTCAATCCCAATGCGGGCCAGCCGCTCAGCGATGAAGAGCGCAAGCATCTGTTCGGCAAGCGTTGAAGCAACGTCTTAGGCGCGGATGCGTAACAGTACACGCGCATCAAACGCGCGCGGCACATCAACGGGGCGGCATGCGCCCCTCTCCCACGGGAGAGGGGTTGGGATGAGGGTACGGCATCGCCGGAGACTGACAGCGACCCCAATTGCGCTCCCTCGCCATACGTAGCGACGCGTTAGTCCCCACCGTCCACAGACATCCCGCGATGCATGCGCATCCCCGGCCCCATCAATCCCAACGCGCGCACGCCTGAGCGGCCAACGCCAGGATCGCCGCGCTTCTCAAATCCACAACGCCGCCGCATCCTGTGCGCAGTCGTCAGACAGGATCATCGATGCGCGCCCTGTTCGTAGCCCTTGCCCTCATGCTCAGCACCGTTCCCATGGCCCACGCCGAAAAACTCACCCTGGAGGCCATCACCGGCCCATTGCCGCTTTCCGGTCCCACGTTGATGAAGCCCAAGGTGGCACCGGATGGCTCGCGCGTGACCTTCCTGCGCGGCAAGGACAACGATCGCAATCAGCTGGATCTGTGGGAATACGACATCGCCAGCGGCCAGACGCGCCTGCTGGTCGATTCCAAGGTCGTGCTGCCCGGCACCGAGGTCTTGAGCGATGTCGAAAAAGCCCGCCGTGAACGCCAGCGCATCGCCGCGTTCACCGGCATCGTCGATTACCAATGGGCACCGGATGCGCACGCGCTGCTGTTCCCGCTCGGTGGCGAGTTGTATCTGTACGACCTGCGCAAGACCGGCGCGGCCGCGGTACGCAAGCTCACCCACGGCGAAGGCTTCGCCACCGACGCCAAGCTCTCGCCCAAGGGCGGCTTCGTCAGCTTCGTGCGCGAGCGCAACGTGTGGGTCATCGAGTTGGCCAACGGCAACGCGCTGCAGCTCACCCACGATGGTAGCGAGACCATCGGCAATGGCGTGGCCGAATTCGTCGCCGACGAAGAAATGGATCGTCACACCGGCTATTGGTGGGCGCCGGACGACTCGGCGATCGCCTTTGCGCGCATCGACGAATCGCAAGTGCCGGTGCAAAAGCGCCCGGAAGTGTATGCCGACCATACCGAAGTGATCAGCCAGCGCTATCCGCAGGCCGGCCAGCCGAATGTAGCGGTGCAGCTAGGTGTGATCGCGCCGCGCGCCAAGGCCACCCCGCGCTGGATCGACCTGGGCAAGAACCCGGACATCTATCTGGCGCGCGTGGATTGGCGCGATGCACAGCGGCTGACCTTCCAGCGGCAGTCGCGCGACCAGAAAACCCTTGAGCTGATCGAAACCACGCTGGCCAGCGGCGTGCAGCGCACGCTCGTCACCGAAACCTCGCCCACCTGGGTGCCGCTCAGCAACGACCTGCGGTTTCTCAAGGACGGCCGCTTTCTCTGGAACTCCGAACGCAGCGGCTACGAGCATTTGTATCTTGCATCCGAAGACGGCCGCACGTTGACGCCACTGACTTCCGGCAACTGGGTGGTCGATGCCCTGCTCGCCGTCGACGAGCAGGCCGGCAACGTGTATTTCGCCGCCAGCAAGGACGGGCCCACACAAACGCATATTTACGCCGTGCCACTGGCCGGTGGCGCGATCGAAAAGCGCTCCAACACCAACGGCACGCATGCGGCCGGTTTCGCAAGCAACGCCAGCGTGTACGTCGATACCTGGTCCAACACCACCACGCCGCCGCAGATCGAGTTGTTCCGCGCCAGTGGCGAAAAGATCGCCACGCTGCTGAAGAACGACCTGAGCGATCCGCAGCATCCGTACGCCACCTACCGCGATGCGCAGCGCCCGATCGCATTCGGCACGCTCACCGCTGCCGATGGCAAGACACCGCTGCATTACCGGCTGACCAAGCCCGACAAGTTCGACCCGGCCAAGCGCTACCCGGTCATCGTTTACGTGTACGGCGGCCCGGCGGCGCAGACCGTGCTCGATGCCTGGCCCAGCCGCGGCGATGCCTTGTTCGACCAATACCTGGCCCAGCGCGGGTACGTGGTGTTTTCGCTGGACAACCGTGGCACGCCGCGGCGCGGGCGCGCGTTCGGTGGCGCGCTGTACGGCAGGCAGGGCACGGTGGAAGTGGACGACCAGTTCCAAGGCGTGGCCTGGCTCAAGCAACAGCCCTGGGTGGATGCCAAGCGCATCGGCGTGCAGGGCTGGTCCAACGGCGGCTACATGACCTTGATGCTGCTGGCCAAGCACAGCGACGCCTATGCCTGCGGCGTGGCCGGCGCACCGGTCACCGATTGGGGCCTGTACGACACCCATTACACCGAGCGCTATATGGATCTGCCGGCTCGCAACGCCGCAGGCTACCGCGAGGCACGCATCGCCACGCATCTGGATGGCCTGCGCGCCAAGCTGCTGCTGATCCACGGCATGGCCGACGACAATGTGCTGTTCACCAATTCCACCGCGCTGATGAGCGCGCTGCAGCAACGCGGCACCCCATTCGAATTGATGACGTATCCCGGTGCGAAGCATGGGTTGTCGGGTGCCACGGCGCTGCATCGTTACAAGACTGCCGAAGCGTTCTTGCAGCGCTGCCTGAGGCCGGTGCACGACTGAGCGTGCCCAGCAGGCGCAAGCAACAGGAGCCAGCTGGGTGAGGGCGGCGCACAGCAACCGACGCGTACCTGTAGCGCGCCGCTTCTGAGCATCTCCTGCGCCCGCCGGCGGCTGTGCAGTCGTTGTCCACTGCTGTGCGTCGCTCACAATGGGCGGTACCGATCATTCGCGTTCTCAGCGTTTGCACAAGGAGTGCCATGTCCCGGCCACCACCGCTTCCTCAAGCAGCACCGCAACGCCCGCGTGCTGCCGACCTCTGGAACCGGCACTGGAAGTGGGCTGTGCCTGGCATCGGTATTGCGCTGTCTGTGCTCCTGGCGTTGCTGATCGGTGGTGTGCTCTACGTGATCACTGCAGCGTTGAAATCCAGCGACGTGTATCTCGACGCGCTGCAGATCGCCAAGACCGACGCGCAGGTCGTGCAACGGCTGGGCATGCCAATCAACGAAGACGTCTTGATCAACGGCAGCATTCGTTAGTCCGGTCCTACCGGCGAAGCGCATTTCAGCGTCGGGCTGCACGGCCCGCGCGGTAAGGGCCGTGTGCAGGTGGATGCCATGCGCAGGCAGGGCCGCTGGACCTACCGGACATTGACCTTCGCCGGCGTCGATGGCGCCCGGATCGATGTGTTACCTGTTGCCGCCTCGCCGCCGCCGCCGCCCCGCCGGCCATGACCTAAGGCAGATTGCCGCGGCCGCTGCAGATGGGTAGGGTCGCGCTACTCAATTCGCGGATCTGCCTCATGAAGCCACTCGTTCTCGCCGTTGCGCTGGCGCTCGGTTCCTCGTTGCCGTTGCAGGCACAGACCGGCAAGACTGCGCCGACACAACCCGCCAGCCCGGCCTGGGTGCAGACCAGCAACGGCTATGCGCAGATCCTGCTCAATGCGCAGGCGCCGTTCCAGCCCGAATACGCCAGCTTCTTCGGTGTGCCCGGCTACGACGATCAGGTCGTCGACCTCGGCCCGGACAACGCCGCGCGCTATCGCGATGCCATGCGCAAGGCGCGCGCCACGCTGCAAACGAAGTTGACCACCGAGCGCGATGCCAACGTGCGCCAGGACCTGCAGATCATGATCGGCGCGGCCGAGCAGAACATCGAAGGCAGCGAGCTCAACGAACGGTATCTGTTGCCCTGGAGCGATGCTCCCGAGGCGGTTTTCAGTGGTCTCAACGGTCTGCTCTCCGACCAGACCGTGCCCGAGCGCCGCGCCAAGGCGCTGGATCGCCTCAAGCGTTACGTCGGCCTGGTACCGGGAAGCACGCCCACCACCACGCTGGCGCGCCAGCGCTACGAGGAAAAACTGAGCAACAAGGCCCTGCTGCAGCCCACCCAGCGCGAAGTAGAGCAGGCGCTGGCCAATGTGGACACCTACGTCGCCGGTATTGGCGAGCTGTTCGCCAAGTACAAGATCGCCGGCGCCGACGAGGCGCTCAAGGCCATGTCCACGCAACTGAAGGACTACGCCGCGTGGACCCGCGCCACCGTGCTACCCAAGGCGCGCAAGGACACTCGCCTGCCCGAGCCGCTTTACGCTTTCCAGCTCAAGCAGGTCGGGATCGATATCGCGCCGCAGCAGCTGATCCAGCGCGCGCAACTGGAGTTCATGGAGACCCGTTCGGCCATGCGCCAACTGGCGCCGCTGGTGGCCAAGGCCAAGGGCGTGCAGGGCGGCGATTATGTGCAGGTGATCCGCGCCCTCAAGGGCAACAAGATCGCCGACGACCAGTTGGAAACCCACTACCGCGGCGTGATCGATCAGATCGACCCGATCATCCGCCAGCAGCGCATCGTCGATGTGCCTAACCGCCCGATGCAGATGCGCCTGGGCAGCGCCGCCGAAAGCGCCGCGCAACCGGCCCCGCACTTCCTGCCGGCCCCGTTGATCGGCAATACCGGCCAGCAGGGCCAGTTCGTGTTGCCGCTGGGCAACCCGACCGCCGATGGCGCCAAGAAAGAGCAATACGACGACTTCAACTTCGGCTCGGCCGCCTGGACGCTCAGCGCCCACGAAGGCCGCCCCGGCCACGAACTGCAGTTCACCGCCATGGTCGAACGCGGCGTCTCGCTGGCGCGCAGTATGTTCGCCTTCAACTCGGTCAACGTCGAAGGCTGGGCGCTGTATGCCGAAGCAGAAATGGTGCCGTACGAACCGCTCGACGGCCAGCTGATCGCCCTGCAGTTCCGCCTGCTGCGCGCCGCCCGCGCCATGCTCGACCCGATGCTCAACCTGGGCCTGATCGACCGCGAACGCGCGCGCCAGGTACTGGAAGACGACGTCGGCCTTTCGCCGGCCATGACCCGCCAGGAACTGGACCGCTACACCGTCCGCGCCCCCGGACAGGCCGGCAGCTACTTCTACGGCTATACCCGCATCCTCGAACTGCGCATGCGCACCGAACTGGCCCTGGGCAAAAAGTTCGACCGCCTGGCCTTCAACAACTTCCTGCTCGACCAGGGCCTGCTGCCACCGGATCAGCTGGCCAAGGCGGTGGAGACGCAGTTCATTCCGGCGCAACAGGCCAAGCGCTGACCAGCTCCGTGGAGTTCAAAAAAACAGGGCGCGATAAAAGGCCGCAAACAGCCTTCCGTCGCGCCCTGGCGCAGTGATGCGGGTGATTCTTTGCGGGCTTTACCGCGTCGCTGGGGAGACGTCCGGTGCAGGACGCTGCTGTGCCCCCGCCGGCACCCAGATCGCCACACCCGCCGCGCGCTTTTGGGTGGTGGGGATGCCGATCCCCAAGCCGCCGCCGACGCGGCCGCCGTAGCTGCCACCGCCCACCGACAGGCCGCCGCCGGAGCGTTCGGAGCCTACGCCGACGATGACCACGCCGTTGGCGCCGAGCTTGGCGGCTTCGCGCTTGAGGCGTTGCACGGCAGCGTCGGTCTGGCCCTGGGTGCCGAAGCCGGCGGCACTGGTCGATTCGAGCTGGGCGATTTCCACCGAGCCGACCGGGGCGTTGGAATACACCTCCACCTGCGCCGGGTCGATCGGCGCGCGCGCCTGGCCCAGCATCACCTTGGAGCTGCTGGCGCAACCGGCCAGCAAGGCGGCGGTCGCCGCGGCGATGGCGACGTTCCTGATCAGCGATTGCTTGTGCATGGTGGACCCCCCTTGGGTGATGAAAGCTGGGTAATGAAATCCGCGTAGTGGCAGCGATGATCCGGCGCCTGGACTGAATCGCGCCGCACTTTGGCGCACCCTAGCCATGCCGGTGTGAGGCTGCCGCCAAACCGCCATTGGTCATGATGACCACCCGCCCACGGCGTGAGGACGGCCGCGCCGGTAAGCTCGTGCTTTCTTCAAGACGAGGTGGCACGTGGGACTGATCAGCCTGTTGTGGGGCATCGTGGCGCTGCTCTGGATGGTGTTGGCCTTCATTCCGCTGCTGGGTTGGGGCAACTGGTTCCTGATTCCGTTCGCGGCGGTGGGCGCGTTGATCGCCGCCATCGCGCTGTTGTTCACCTCGGCAGGCAACCGTGGCCGTGCCAAGACCGGCTTGGTGCTCAACGGCCTGGTGATCGTGGTCGGGGTGATGCGCCTGACCCTGGGCGGCGGGATTATCTAACGGGCTCTCGACAAGGCGGCGATGCGTACCTGCGTGTGCATGTGTCGGGTGCGCGCGTGTCCGGCAGGGTCTGCATCGCCAGACGTCGGCGCCTTGCTCGACCTGTGGCTGAGAGAAAGCGAGCAAGAACCCGCGTGCCGTTGCAGCGCTGCGACACTGCGTCGCAGCGCGTTCTGCGCATCATGGCGGGCGTAAACTGATGCGCTGTCTACAGGAGCCTTGTCATGGCCCACCCGCACTATCGCCCCCGCCGCATGCGCCACGATGGGTTTTCGCGTCGGTTGATGCGCGAGAACACGCTGACCACCGATGACCTGATCTGGCCGGTGTTCGTACACGAACTGTCCGGCCGCGCGCCGATCGCGTCGATGCCCGGCGTGGAACGCCTGTCGCTGGACGAGCTGCTGCGCGAGGCGGAAAACGCGCTGGAACTGGGCATCCCGGTGATCGACCTGTTCCCGGTGATCGACCCGGCCGGCAAGAGCCTGGACGCGGCCGAAGCCTGGAACCCGGACGGCCTGGCGCAGCGCGCGGTGCGGGCGTTGAAGTCGCGCTTCCCTGAGCTGGGCGTCATGACCGACGTGGCGCTGGACCCGTACACCACCCACGGCCAGGACGGCATCATCGACGACAAGGGTTATGTGCTCAACGAGATCACGGTCGAGGCTTTGGTCAAGCAATCGTTGTCGCATGCGCAGGCGGGCGTGGACATCATTTCGCCTTCGGACATGATGGATGGCCGCATCGGTGCGATCCGCCGCGCGCTCGATGCCGACGATCATCTCAACGTGCGGATCATGGCGTATTCGGCCAAGTACGCCTCGGCGTTCTACGGTCCCTTCCGCGATGCGGTAGGCAGCGCCGGCAATCTGGGCAAGGCCGACAAGACCACCTACCAGATGGACCCGGCCAACGGCGATGAAGCCTTGCGCGAGATCGCACTGGATTTGGAAGAAGGCGCGGACATGGTGATGGTCAAGCCGGGCATGCCGTATCTGGATGTAGTGCGCCGGGTGAAGGATCAATTCCGCGTGCCGACCTTTGCGTATCAGGTCAGCGGCGAGTACGCGATGCTCAAGGCGGCGTCAGCCAACGGCTGGCTGGACGAGCGCAAGTGCGTGCTCGAAGCATTGATGGCCTTCAAGCGTGCCGGCGCCGATGGCGTGTTGACCTATTTCGCGCCGCAAGTGGCGCGCTGGTTGCGCGAAACACGCTGAGCGCGAGCACGGTGCGACGACGCTGCCACTCAGTTGCGCAAGAATGAGGGCCGCTCGCGTCGGCCAAGCAGTCGCCTGCGCGCAGTAGGATCCGGAGCGGGCGGCCTGGTTCGATGGGCAGGTCGTTAGCCTGACAGATGCACCAGCGCCCGCTGGATCGCGGGGATGTCGACGTGCCGCCTGCATCAGATGCAAGACGGCACGTCGCTCCCATGCATTAGCGTTCAAACCTTCTGATGGTATGGCTTGCGTACGCCGCAACAGGACCGGCGCGCTACGCTTGAAATTTCCGGGTCAGCCGCGCAACGCGCCTGGTGACGGCGTAGCGCCGAGCCAGCAACTGATAGTGGTGCAAATCCCGAATCCCAAATCCCGTCTCTCATCTCAGGGCAGCACCAACGCGATCGCCTGCGACTTCACGCTGGCGCTGAGCGAGGGGAACGGGTCGACGTTGGTCATCACGACCAGGTCGTCGATCGACACCACGTCGCAGTTGATGCTGCTGTCGTTGACGCACAGATACGCGCCCGCGCCCACGCCCGGTTCGTAGATGGCCTTCCACACATACGTCGGGACGGCGACGTTGTCGGTGCCGATCGTCGTTGCAGTGCCGCTGTCGAACGCCGGGCCGGTCACCACGTACAACTCGCCGTGCTGCTTGGCCAGCTGACGCACCTGCTCTTCGATGTGCGCCCACTCGCCGGTGTTGAGCTTGTGGTCCTGCGGGACGACATTGGCCATGGAAAATGTTTCTTTTTCCGAACTTTCGGTCGATGCATCGCCGGCCGGCGTCATGTGCCCGCGGTCGTAGCCGGTATTGGTGTAGTCGGAACTTTTCGAGCGATCAGCGGCGGGGATGCCGGTTTCGTCGTGGAAGGAGCCGACCCGGCCGATCGCCTCGGCGCCGGCAACCTGTTGGTCGGTGAGGTGCTCGGCCGAATACACCGGGTCCTTGGTCACGCCCGAGGCCAGCAACACGTATTCGGTGTGGCAGACCTCGGTGGCGCGGGTCGTGCTGCTGCCCACGCTCGGCGGGGTGCCATTCGCGTAGAGGCTGGGACAACGGGTGGCGGCCATCGCCACGGAGGTCGTGCACAACACTGCCAGGGCCACACAACCGCGCAGGAGGAAGGACATTGCAGAGCTCGCTTGCCAAGGGAAGTGAGGAAGGTGGCAAGGCGCGATGTCCAAACGATGACCGCGCCATGTGCGGCAGATGACGGCGCGGCAGCACGCGTCAGACCAGACAGACCGCTGCCGGGCGCGGCGTGCAGCGAGCCATAGAACGCCGTCGGCATCGATGCAGATCGGATGCGAGACTCATTCTCATCTACAATGGGCGGCCGTCCTGTTTCGTGTCCAGGTCTTGATCAAGACGCTCCTGTTCCAGCTGCATTGGCTGCTCGGCATCACTGCCGGGCTGGTGCTGTCGGTAATGGGGTTGACCGGCGCGGCGATGTCGTTCGAAAACGAGATCGTGCGCATGGCCAATCCGGTCATTGCGCAACTGGCGCAACGGCATGCGGCGGGCGAGCAGCCCTTGCCGGTGGATGTGTTGCTGCAACGGCTCGATCTGGCGCCAGCCGGTGCCGGGCAGAAACAGACGGTGACGCGCCTGTTGATCGATCCCACTGGTGCGCGCCCGTCTGCCGCGCGCCTCTCCGGCAAGGGCGCGGGCCGGGTGTATTTCGACCCCTATACGGGTGAGCGGGTCGCGCCGCCGCGGCTGAGCACTGCGTTTGCCTTCATCGAAGACCTGCACCGCAATCTGACGGCCGGCAAACGCGGGCAGGCGGTCACCGGTGCGAGCGCCTTCATCTTGCTGTTCTTCTGCGCATCGGGGCTGTATCTGCGCTGGCCGCGACGGTGGTGGAGCCCGCGCACCTGGTGGGTGGTGGAATGGCGACGGCAGGGGCGCAGTTTTTTGTGGAGCCTGCACGCGGTGTTCGGCACCTGGTGCTTGCTGGTGTATTTGCTGGTCGCGCTGACCGGGCTGACCTGGTCCTACCCCTGGTATCGCGATGGCATGATGGCCTTGCTTGACGGCCTGCCTGCGATACGCGGCGACAAAGGCGATAACCGCCCGGCCACCGTCGATCTTGCACGCGTGCAGCGCACGCTCGATGGCATTCCCGCCACGCGCAGCGCCGCCCTGGATCTGCGCATTCCCGCGCGCGCCGGGCAGCCGTTGAATGTGCGGTTCTTGCCCGACCATCCCGCTCACGATCGCGCCTACAACAGTCTTGATATCGCGCCGGACAGCGGAGCACTGCTGCAGCGCCTGGACTACGCGCTGCTGCCGCGCGGGCAGCAATTGGCGGCGAGCATGTTCCCGCTGCATTCGGGCAGTTTCTTCGGGTTGCCCGGGCGCATCGTGGTGATGCTCGCCAGCCTGGGCATGTCGGTGTTCTTCGTCACCGGCTGGATGCTGTATCTGGATCGGCGCCGCAAAAAACGCGAACTGCGCGCTGCGCGCAAGGTGTTGCAAGACGCAGCACCGGCCTCGCAAGCGGCGCCGTGGTTGATTGCGTTTGCCAGCCAGAGCGGTTTTGCCGAGCGCCTGGCGTGGCAGGCCGCCGGGCATCTGCAGGCCGCCGGCTTGCCGGTGCAGGTGTGCTCGCTGGCGCAGCTGGATGCGCAGGCGCTACAACGCACCGGGCATGCGCTGTTTGTGATCAGCACGTTTGGCGATGGCGAGCCACCGGATGCGGCACGCGGTTTCGAGCGTGGGCTGCTGCGGCAACGCCTGCAATTGCCGCACCTGACCTACGCGGTGCTGGCGCTGGGAGACCGCCAATATGCGCAGTTCTGCGGGTTCTCGCGGCGTGTCGAACAGTGGCTGGATGCGCAAGGTGCACGCGCGCTGTTTCCTGCGGTGGAACTGGATAACGTCGACCCGCAGGCGCTGGCGCAATGGCATGCGCAGCTGGGCCAGATCGCCGGTGCACCTTTGCGCGTGGCGCCGCTGGCACGGCCCAAATTGAGCGAATGGACCCTGTCTTCGCGCATGCATCTGAATCCGGGCAGCGAGGGGGCGCCGATCTGGCGCGTCGATCTGCAGCCGCCTGCCGATGCGCAGTGGCAGGCCGGCGACATCCTCGAAGTGCAGCCTGCGCATGCCCAAGCACAGGTGCGCGCCTGTCTGGCGGCATGGGGCCTGGCGCCGGACGCACTGGTGCACGTGGATGCGCAGCTGCTGCCATTGCAGCAGGCTGCCGCCGAGCGCGTCCTGCCCGAGCCGCCCGCAACGCCGCTTGCCCATCGCCCTGATCCGCAGACCTGGCTGGATGCTTGCGCCTGGCTGCCCACACGCGATTATTCGCTCGCCAGCGTACCGGCTGACGGCACCGCGATGGTGGTGGTGCGGCTGACGGCGCGTGCCGATGGCAGTCCCGGTCTGGGTTCGGGGTGGTTGATCTGCCATGCGGCGATCGGCACGCCGGTGCGCGCACGGTTGCGCACCAATCCCGGGTTTCATCGGCTCGAAACAATGCCGATGGTCTTGATCGGTAACGGCACCGGCATTGCGGGCCTGCGCGCGCTGCTACGCGAGGCCGAGTTGGCCGGCGTGCATGGGCACTGGTTGTTGTTCGGCGAACGGCATGCGGCGCACGACCGCCTGTTCGCCGACGAGCTGCAGGCCTGGCAGGCGAGCGGGCATCTGCAGCAGCTGGAGTGGGTGTTCTCGCGCGATCAACCACAAAAACGCTATGTGCAACATCACTTGCGCGACGCCGGCGACACGCTGCGACACTGGATCGACCGCGGCGCGGTCATTTACGTCTGCGGCAGTCTGGACAGCATGGCGCGCGAGGTCGATGCAACCTTGCGAGAACTGCTCGGCGACACGCGATTGGAATCGCTGACCGCGGCCGGCCGTTATCGACGCGATGTGTATTGAGCGCGGCGCTGATGGCGCCAGCCCCGCCTTACATCGGCTAGCAGAACCTGGCGAGTGAGCATTGTGCGGGTGCGCAGAGTAGAGAGCCGCAGACCACCGTGGACGACGGATACGCGCCCACTCCGAGTGGCTGGCGTTCTACGTTTGTATGGCATTGGTGCAGCGTTGTGTCGGCTGATGACCTGTTGGACCTATCAACAACTCCTCGACGGTCGAGCGTGCGCTGTCCTCGTCGCGCGCGGGACACGCCATGAACCCATTCCTGTGGTTCAACGGCGGCAGCTATGCCGCCAACGGTCCCGCAAGCGGCGCAGGCACAACGCCAGTCAGTTCGCGGGCTGTTTATCGAAGAATGAGCACGTCGCGTCGCACGGTTTGCTTGTCCCCGCATTGGAAGTGATCAGCAGCTCTGCGGCGAATGCCCAGGCAACATCGTCTCGATCGGACCGATGCACCCATCCACCTCAACGGCAATTCGCATCGCCGTCGGCTGCCGGTGCCTTCATCCGGTAGATGTCCAACTGCCCTGCGCGCGGCGCACGGGCGCTGCCGGTCACCAGCAATTCGCCCGGCTTGGCGGTATCCACGACCGCGCCAAAAGTGCGCTCCTGCGGCCCGTTGAACGACAGTGGCAGCGGCAAGCCCTGGGCAAAACGACCGTCCTTGCAGATGGCCAGCAGCAACTGGCTGGGGCCATTGGTCTTCCCCCGGGCCCAGACCAACGCGCGCCCGTCGCCGAGCCAGGCTGCGTCCAGCTCGTCGGCTGCGCTATTGATGTCGACCGGGGCCACCGGCGTGGTGAACGCCTGCCCATCCCAGCGCGCGACGAACAGATCCATGCCGCCAGCACCGCCATGACCGTCGCTGGCGAACAACAGGCGTGTGCCGTCCAGCGACAGCGTCGGTGCGCGCTCGTTGCCGGCGCTGTTGATCGCCGCGCCCAGCGATTGCACCGGGCCCACGGCGCCTTGCGCACCCACCGGTGCACGGTACAGGTCGCTGCCGCCCGCGCCGCCGGGCCGGGTGGAGGCGAACAGCAGCCAGCGGCCGTCGGCACTGAACAATGGGGTGGTCTCGTCCTGCGCGGTATTGATCGGCAGCGGCTGCGCGTCCTGCCAACGCCCGCCGCGCAGTTGCGCCTGCCACAGATCCCAGCCGCCGGTGCCACCGGCCCGGTCGCTGGCCCACACGATGCGCTGCCCGTCCGGGCTGAGCGTGGCGCGCGCCTCGTTGGCCGGCGTGGAGACCACACCCATGCCCTCGATGCCGAATTCAGCAAGCCCCGAAGCAGACGGGACGCAGAGTAAACTTGCCGCCAGCGTAAGCAGCGTCCATCGATAGTGCATGCGGTGTTCCTGCCTCAAGAGCGGCTCCAAGTCGCGCACAGTCTAGTCAACCAGAGAGTGTTTCATGCCCGTATCCCGTTATGCCGTGTTCGGTCACCCTGTCGCCCATTCGCTGTCGCCGGCCATCCACACCGAGTTCGGGAAGCAGACCGGCATTGCGCTGGACTACACCGCCATCGACGCGCCGCTGGAGGATTTCAGCGCCGCGTTGCAACGCTTCGCCGATGAGGGCGGCAAGGGCGCCAACGTCACCCTGCCGTTGAAGGAAGCCGCCTATGCGCTGGCCAGCAGTCTGAGCGATCGCGCGCGGTTGGCCGGGGCGGTGAACACGTTGGTGCGCAATGACGGCCAGTGGCAGGGCGACAACACCGACGGCGCCGGCCTGGTGCGCGATCTCACCGAACGCCAGGGCCTGGATCTGCGTGGCCGCCGCGTGCTGCTGCTGGGCGCCGGTGGTGCTGCACGCGGTGTGGCGCCGGCGCTGCTGGAGGCGGGCATCACCGCAATGGTGGTGGTGAACCGCTCGCCCGAGCGCGCCGATGCCTTGTGCGATGCGCTGGGCGAGCCGGCGCGGGTGACGTCGCGTTACATCGAAGACCTGCGCGAGCTGGGCGACTTCGAACTGATCGTCAATGCCACTGCCGCCGGTCGCGACCGCGATGCCGGTGCGTTCGCATTGCCACTGGGTCTGGTCAACAGCCTGACGGCCGCGGTCGATCTGAATTACGGCGACACCGCCATTGCGTTTCTGGCCTGGGCGCGCGCGGCGCAATGCCGGTACGCCATCGATGGACTGGGCATGCTGGTGGAACAGGCTGCCGAGAGCTTCGCGCTGTGGCATGGCGTGCGCCCGGACACCGACCCGGTCTATGCCGCGCTGCGCGCGCGCGAGGCCGTGCTGGTCAGTGCCGACTGACGTGGGCAGCGCCGATGCCACCGCGATCCTGCTAACCCTGGTCACCAGCCTGCTGTCGCGCGTGCCGATGCTGATTGCGGTGCTGCTCGGGCTGGCTCTGTTGTGGCGCGTACCGCATAGCCCGCTGCGGCGCGCGGGGCTGGCCGCGCTCTGGCTGCTGCTGGGCTGCCTGTTCGCCGAGGTCGCCGTCCAGGCGATTCCGATGGTGCTGCTGCAGCAAGGCAACGTGCGCCAGATCAGCATGGTGGTCGGCATCGCCCACTTCGTGCTAATGGCCATGCAGGCCGTCGGCATCGGCGTACTGGTGTGGACGCTGGCGGCCAGCCTGCAGCGTTTGCCGGCTGGCACTGGTCCGCGCCCGTGATCCCGCTCAAAGCCATCTTGCTGGTGATCGTTGGACTGGTCTGTGCCGGGCAGGGCGTGTGGACGCTGCTGCATCCGCAGGCGCTGGCGGCGGTCAATCGCGGCGGCCTGCTGTACGAACGTTTCGGGCCCAATGGCGTCGGCGCCGGCATGCTGTTGATGGGCGTGGCCATGGCGGCCATCGGCCTGGTGTGGGCGCGCCATGCGTGGCCGGCACGCCGGCAGCGGAACTGAGCGCGCATCGATCCTGCATACGCGTTAAAGACAACGGCGTTTCGTGCATCGGCATTCACTGCGCCGCCTTCCGGGTCGCGCCGGCGGCGAGTGCCTGCAGGCGGCCGGTGCTGGCAGGCCACGATCGGAGAATCGAACCATGCCCTCGGCCGCGTAGCAGTCGCACCAGCGTGGGAGTGGCCGGGTGGCCGCCGCAGGCAGGCAACCTGTTCAGCCCTGCGGCGCGCCGGTCGCAGTCACTGCGCCGGTCCGTGCGAAAATAGCGCGATGAGTGAAGTTGCCCCACCGGCCGCGCCGTCGGCGCCCGTTTCCACCCAGCGCAGCCTGACCGACCCGATCAAGGCCAGCATCCGCGACGCTTACGCCAAGCTGCAGGCCAATACGCCGGGCTTTGCCACGCGGCGCGCACAGAGCCAGATGATCGGCCTGGTCTCCCGTGCCCTGGCCACCTCCGGCGGCATCGGCATCGCCGAGGCGCCCACCGGCGTGGGCAAGAGCCTGGGCTATCTCACCGCCGGCGTGCCGATCGCACTGGCGACCAAGAAGAAGCTGGTGATCAGCACCGGCACCGTGGCGCTGCAATCGCAGCTGGTGGAACGCGACATCCCGGCCTTCCTCAAGGCCACCGGACTGGAAGCGACCGTGGCGCTGGCCAAGGGCCGTACCCGCTATCTGTGTACCCGCAATGCCGCCGAGCTGGAAGGCGACACTAGCCAGAACGCCATGTTCGAAGACGAGCAGGCGCTGTACGACCGCCCGCTCAGCCCCGTCGATGCGGATCTGGCCAAACGGTTGGCCAAGGCCTACGCCGCCCGCACGTGGAATGGCGATCTGGACGATGCGCCGGAACCGATCTCCGTGCCGCTGCGCATGCGCATCACCACGCCGGCGTCCGGCTGTGCGGGGCGCCGCTGCAGCTACGCGGCGCAATGTCCGGTACTCAAGGCGCGCACCGATGTACGCGAGGCGCAGATCGTGGTCACCAACCACGCCTTGCTGCTGTCGTCGCTGTCGCTGGGCGATGCCGAAAACGGCCAGCCGCTGATCGCCCCGCCAGCGGACATGCTGCTGGTACTCGACGAAGGCCACCACATCGCCGGCGTGGCGATCGACCAGGGCGCGGCGAACCTGCCGCTGGACGAGATGGCCAGGCGCACCGGGCGCCTGCAGATCCTCATCGCGGCCGCTTATCGTGCAGTGGACAAGGACAAGCTGGGCAACTTGCTGCCCAACGAAGCCATCGAGGTGGCTGCGCGCGTGTCCAAACTGCTCAAGGCCTTCCACGCCGAGGTCGAACGCGTGTGGAAGCCCGAGCCCGGCGAGCGCGATCCGCTGTGGCGCGCGGCCAATGGCAAGTTGCCGCCGCAGTGGGGCCCGGCCATCGAAGAGCTTGGCGAAGAAACCCGCGCACTGTTCAACTGGGTGCATGCCGCACACAGCGCCATTGCCAAGGGAAAACAGGACGATTCCGCGCGCGAACGTCTGCAGCGCAGTCTCGGCCTGGCGCTGGAGATGGCCGAGCAGCAACACAATCTGTGGAGTGGCTGGCGCCGCGAAGACAAGGAAGGTCAGCCGCCGATGGCGCGCTGGATCACCCTCTCGCGCGACGGCGACCTGATCTGCCATTGCTCGCCGGTGTCGGCCGCGCAGGTGCTGCTCACGATGATCTGGAACGAGGTGGATTCGGTGGTGATGACCTCGGCCACGCTGACCGGTGGCGGCGATTTCCAATCCTTCGCCATCGACAATGGCTTGCCCGATCACGCCGAAATGGCATCGCTGGCCTCGCCGTTCGACCTGCCCAACCAGGCCGAATTGATCGTCCCCAATTTTCCGGTCACTCCCGACGACCGCGAAGGCCATCCCAAGGAAGTGGCCAAGTATCTGGTGCGCGAACTGGATTGGAACGCCAAGGGCAGCATCGTGTTGTTCACTTCGCGCTGGAAGATGGAAAAGGTGGCCGACCTGATGCCGTTGGCGCAGCGCAATCGCGTGCTGGTGCAGGGCGAAGGCAACAAGTCGCAACTGATCACCGAACATTTGCGCCGCATCGGTGCCGGCGAAGGCTCGGTATTGTTCGGCCTCAATTCCTTCGGCGAAGGCCTGGACCTGCCCGGTGAAGCCTGCACCACCGTGGTCATCACCCAGGTGCCGTTCGCCGTGCCCACCGATCCGCAAACCTCCACCTTGAGCGAATGGTTGGAAAGCCGCGGGCACAACGCCTTCAACCTGATCGCCATCCCGCATGCGTTGCGCACGCTCACCCAATTCGCCGGCCGCCTGATCCGCAGCTCCAGCGACCACGGCCGCGTGATCATCCTCGACTCGCGCCTGCTCACCCGTCGCTACGGTAAACGCATCATCGATGCCTTGCCGCCGTTCAAGCGGGTGATCGGGCGTTGAAGATCGCCTGGCGATGCCAGTGCCATCATCATCGCAATGTGCAATCTCGCGTGCGACGGTGATGGCGCAGCCGATACGGATGTAGCGCGCCGGTTCGGGTGTTGCGCGATGCAAGCCAGCGCCGCGCTGTGCAGCCACACAGGGGGCATGGCCAGTCGTACCGCATCGGCATACGCGCGATGGTGTAGCTGCAGCGTTGGAGGATCTCGTGCCGCGGCTCTGCATAATCGGCGCTGCATACGTGGCCCAGTCCTGCATCGCGCGATGCGCAATGGGCCACTCGCGTCATCCACACTGCGCACGATCCTGCAACGCAACATTGGCTGCGCGCGATTGAAACTCAGGTCGCGCAAAAAAACGCAATGACGCACGTAGCGTTCGATAATGCGGTTATTTGCTATGTACCGCTCGCGAGTTTGGCGATGCATATCACGCAACGCAGTCATCATCATCTTCCCCTATCGAAGCGATCATAACTAACGACTTCTCACACTCCGGCCTGCTAGCGATGATTCAGCCTCCTCAAACGAGCTGACGCCATGCGCCCTGGACACCTCATGGTGCTAGCCCTGCTAGCCCCGACGTTGATCGCTCCGCCGGTCTTCGCCCAATCCGTTCTGACCCGCGACAATGGGGCCAAGGTCGGCGATAACCAGAATTCGCAGACAGCCGGTGCCACCGGCCCGACGCTGCTGCAGGACGTGCAGCTGATCCAGAAGCTGCAGCGTTTCGATCGCGAACGCATTCCCGAGCGCGTGGTGCATGCGCGCGGCACTGGCGTCAAAGGCGAGTTCACCGCCACTGCCGATCTCTCCAGCCTGACCAAGGCCAAGGTCTTCAGCGCCGGCGAAAAAACTCCGGTGTTCGTGCGCTTTTCTTCGGTAGTCCATGGCAACCATTCGCCGGAGACGCTGCGCGACCCGCATGGTTTCGCTACCAAGTTCTATACCAGCGAAGGCAATTGGGATCTGGTCGGCAACAACTTCCCCACCTTCTTCATTCGCGATGCGATCAAGTTCCCCGACATGGTGCACGCGTTCAAGCCGGACCCGCGCACTAATCTGGATGACGATTCGCGTCGCTTCGATTTCTTCTCGCACGTGCCAGAAGCCACGCGCACGCTGACCCTGCTGTACTCCAACGAGGGCACTCCGGCCGGCTATCGCTTCATGGACGGCAATGGCGTACACGCCTACAAGCTGGTCAACGCGCAGGGTGAAGTGCACTACGTCAAGTTCCATTGGAAGACGCTGCAGGGCATCAAGAACCTCGATCCCAAGCAGGTCGCCGCGGTGCAGGCCAAGGACTACAGCCACCTGACCAACGATCTGGTCGCTGCGATCAAGAAGGGCGATTACCCGAAATGGGATTTGTACGTGCAGGTGCTCAAGCCGGAAGACCTGGCCAAGTTCGATTTCGACCCGCTTGACGCCACCAAGATCTGGCCGGACGTGCCGGAGCAGAAGGTCGGCCAGATGGTGTTGAACAAGAACGTCGATAATTTCTTCCAGGAAACCGAGCAGGTGGCCATGGCGCCGGCCAATCTGGTGCCGGGCATCGAACCTTCGGAAGACCGCCTGTTGCAGGGCCGCATCTTCTCCTACGCCGACACCCAGCTGTATCGCATCGGTGCCAATGGGCTGAGCCTGCCGGTCAATCGCCCGCGTGTAGCTGTCAACAACGGCAACCAGGACGGCCAGGGCAACATCGGCCAGACCACCAGTGGGGTGAACTACGAGCCGAGCCGCCTGGAGCCGCGTCCGCAGGACACCGCTGCGCGCTACAGCGAGCTGCCGCTGTCGGGCACCACCCAGCAGGCCAAGATCACCCGCGAGCAGAACTTCAAGCAGGCCGGCGAGTTGTATCGCTCCTACAGCAAGAAGGACCGTGCCGATCTGGTGCAGAGCTTCGGTGAGTCGCTGGCCACCACCGACCCCGAAAGCAAGCACCTGATGCTGTCGTTCCTGTACAAGGCCGACCCCGAGTACGGTACCGGCGTCACCCGCGTGGCCAAGGGCGATTTGGCGCGGGTCAAGCAGTTGGCCTCCAGCCTGCAGGACTGATCCGCCCGACGACATCGCGGCCTGCGCCGCGGTGTCGTCTTTACTTCGGGAGATCCCTATGCGCACCCTGTTGTTTCTGATGCTTGGCAGCGTGTCTGCGATTGCCAACGCTGCGTCGCCTGCATCTGCATCTGCATCTGCTGCCAGCGCAACGGCCACTGCCACTGCCACGCCTGAGCAGATCAAGCTGCAACTGCGCGAGTATTTCTTCGACGCCGCGCGTGAGGGCCGCCAGGAGATGCTGGCCGAATTCATCCGTTCGCATTACGACCTCAATACCCGTGACGAGAAGGGCTATACGGCCCTGATCCTGGCCGCATACCACGGCCAGCGGCCGGCGGTGGAGCAATTGCTGAGCGCCGGCGCCGATCCCTGTGCGCAGGACAAGCGCGGCAACACCGCACTGATGGGCGCCATCTTCAAGGGCGAGCTGGGCATCGCCAAGCGCCTGATGCAGGCCGATTGCGCGCCGGACCAGCGCAACAACGCCGGCCAGACCGCTGCGATGTATGCGGCGTTGTTCCAGCGCACCGACGTGCTCAAGGACCTCGCCGCCAAGGGCGCGGATCTCAGCCTCAAGGACGGGCAGGGCAACGATGTGACCAAGCTACAACGCGGCGAATTTGCCACCGTGCCGGCGCGCTGAGCGCGCCAGTCTTGCCTGCCAGGCGTGCCCCTGACAGCGTGCCGCATCGGCCGCTATGCGCGTCCGTGGTTGCGCTTCACTCACTAGAAGCAACGGGACGCTGTTCGTGGCAACGGCTGTGGGTGCGGCAGGTGGGTAGTCACGCGCGCTCTTGTCGCAACGCCCCGGCTCTCGCGAGACGCCACGCTTGTGGGTGCACGCCGCGCCCCCGGTCGGTGCACTTCCTCCAGCTCTTGCTGCACCTGTCATGTCGACGGCGTCGATCGGGATCGCCGCATCCATCGCCGCACTCCTAACCGCTGTCTGGTACCCCCAAACCGCGCCTTGCAGCGCCGTCGGTTTTCCGCCACGGCCGCGCTGGATCTCTGACAGTGACGGTGAAATCTTCGCCATTGCGTCAGGATTTTTCTGACGCGCAAACGTTTGTGCGCCAAGGCTTTGACAGAAAACTGAGTACTTGCTGACTTGCTTTAAATCGCCTGGAAAAAATCGCAGAAAACAGTTCAAGAAAGCGCCGGGAACGCCGATGCTGCAGCTATCGCATCGCACCTTGGAACCCCCGGACCATGAAGCTCGATCCCTCCATCCCTTTCCTGATGTCGCTGCTGGCCATGGTGCTGTGCACTGCCGCTGCCGTGGTTGCACTGGTGTTCGGCCAGGTGCATGTGCTGGCCAAGTCGTGGAGCTTCTACACGGTCATGGGCACTGCCCTGATCACGCTGGTTGCCTCTTACCATGCACTGGGCAAGCCGCTGAGTGCCGAAGAGCGTGTCGGTGTTCGTAACCCGTAAGTTCCGGGTTCGTCCGGGCGCAGCGGTCACCGCGGCACCGGACCTGGAAAGCTCCGCTCGTCACTGACGATGCAAGGCGTTCGCCGCAGAGGCGAACGCAGACAGGCACCGCGCATCCTGCAGCGCTGCCTCCGTTACCGCCCGCACTTGGCGAGCGAGGGAAACAAAAACAGCGTCAACGCGATCTTCGGCGCTGTTGCCGTTTCCGACAGTAAAACGCACCCGTGGTGCTGGCCGCCCAAGCGCGTCACCAGCGCCACTCGCAATCGCGCGTCATGCTCATCGCCTGCCAGCTGATAGGGGGCGATCCCGTGGCGCAACGAGTAGGCGATCCTGCAGCTAAGTCCCAAAGCAGCCGCTCCAGCCGCCCACTCCGCACCGCCGCAGATTCATCGACGCCCGTGTAAGCTGTTGATCCTGCTTCGCATTCTAATGGCTGCTCGCTGCGGCCACTTCGTCGATGACCGCTTCCGCCGATCGCTACGCCGCCTCCCTGCGCCTGTCCGTCGCTCCGATGATGGATTGGACCGACCGCCATTGCCGGGTCTTCCACCGCCTGTTGGCGCCGTCCGCGCGCCTGTACACCGAGATGGTGCACGCCAACGCGGTGATCCACGGCGATCGCGCCCGCTTGATCGGCTTCGATGCGGTGGAACATCCGCTGGCGCTGCAGCTGGGCGGCAGCGATCCCGCCTTGCTCGCGCAGGCGGCGGCGATTGCGCAGGAGTGGGGCTTTGATGAGATCAATCTCAACTGCGGTTGCCCCTCCGACCGTGTGCAGGCCGGGCGTTTCGGCGCCTGCCTGATGCGCGAGCCGGCGCTGGTGGCCGAGTGCGTCGCGGCCATGTGCGCGGCCACCCACGTGCCGATCACCGTCAAGTGCCGCCTGGGCGTGGACGACGATGACGACTACGCGCTGTTTGCCCGCTTTGTCGACCAGGTGGTCGCGGCCGGCGCGGCCATGGTGGTGGTGCATGCCCGGAACGCCTGGCTCAAGGGCTTGTCGCCGAAGGAAAACCGCGAAGTGCCGCCGCTGCGGTACGACTGGGCTTACCGGCTCAAGCAGGAGCGGCCCGGTCTGCCGGTCGTGCTCAACGGCGGCATCGTGGCCGTGGACACGGCGATGGCGCATCTGCAGCACGCCGACGGTGTCATGCTCGGCCGCGCCGCCTACCATGACCCGTACGTCCTGCATTGTCTGGATGCAGCCTTGAACCAGCGGCCCGAGCAATCGCGCGAGTCCTTGCTGCGCGCCTATCAGCCGTACGTGGAATCCCAACTGGCACAGGGTCTGGCCTTGAAACACATGACCCGGCACGTCCTCGGTCTGTTTCATGGTCAGCCTGGAGGCAGGGCGTTCCGGCAGGTCCTGAGCGAGGGCGCCCATCGCCCGGGCGCCGGTTGGGAACTGGTCGAGCAGGCCCTGGAGCGCACCGATACGCGGTCCTGGCGCGTGGTTGCCTGACTTTGGCCCACCGCTTGCATTCCTGAACGGGCTGCCTGGATCTCCGAGCGTTTCGGGTGGCTGTTGCAGCAGGCGCGTCCGCAACACCACGTGCTCGCCGTGTCGGCCACTCTGTTCGGCATTCATTTCACTGAATGCCGTTAACGTGGAGCTAAAAAGTTCAGATCGGATTCACCCCGAAAAATCAAGAATTTGGCTCGATTCCGATGCTCGACCCTCTGGTATGCGTGGTCGATTTCACGAATTTTGAATGTTTCTGAACAACCCGCTAGGATTTGTTTGTGACCCAATTGCACTGCCGCGCTCGCCAAGTCGCTCTGGTTGCCCTCTGGGTTGCCATGGCCGCGCCGTCGGCCTGGGGCCAGGGCTATCCGATGGTGCAGAGCGGACGCGAGGCGATGCCGCCCTCGGCACGCGGCAATAGCCGGACGCTGTCGGACACCATTCTACATGTGCAGCGGTCTACCGGTGGACAGATCCTGGGTGCCGAGCGTGTGCCGTTCGATGGCGGCAATCTCAATCGGGTCAAGTACATGAAAGATGGGCGCGTGCACACCGTGTATGAGCCGGAGCAGACGCAGGCTGCGCCTGCGCGTAACTTGCCGCCGCCCGACGCGCCACCACGCGACGATAACCACTGAACGTAGATAGTTCTGCGTTCAGTCTTATAAATTCCCCGGCCGCTGGCCGACAACGTAACTAGGGAGAGTGCATGCGTATCCTTTTGGTCGAAGACGAAGCTCCGCTGCGCGAAACCCTCGCGGCGCGTCTGAAGCGCGAAGGCTTTGCGGTCGACGCTGCACAGGACGGCGAAGAAGGTCTCTACATGGGCCGCGAAGTGCCATTCGACGTCGGCATCATCGATCTTGGCTTGCCCAAGATGTCAGGGATGGAGCTGATCAAGGCCCTGCGCGATGAAGGCAAGAAGTTTCCGGTGCTGATCCTGACCGCGCGCTCGAGCTGGCAGGACAAGGTCGAAGGCCTCAAGCAGGGTGCCGACGATTATCTGGTCAAGCCGTTCCATGTCGAAGAGTTGCTGGCGCGCGTCAACGCGCTGCTGCGGCGTGCTGCTGGCTGGAGCAAGCCCACGCTGGAATGTGGCCCGGTCGCGCTAGACCTGGCGGCACAGACGGTGAGCGTCAACGGCGCCAACGTCGATCTGACCAGCTACGAGTACAAGGTGCTCGAGTACCTGATGATGCATGCCGGCGAACTGGTCTCCAAGGCCGATCTCACCGAGCACATCTACCAGCAGGACTTCGACCGTGATTCGAACGTGCTGGAAGTATTCATCGGTCGCCTGCGCAAGAAGCTCGACCCCGATGGCGAACTCAAGCCGATCGAAACCGTGCGTGGCCGTGGTTACCGCTTCGCCATTCCGCGTACCGAAGGCTGAGTCAGCGCGTCAGCGAGCAGGAAGACCAAGTGCCGGGCCGCTCCAAGTGGTATAGACGCTGGCGGCCGCGCTCATTGCAGGCCCGCCAGCTGCTGGCCGCCAGCCTCAGCCTGGTGGCCTTCCTGGCGCTGGCGGGTTACGCGCTGGACGTGGCATTTGCCGACACCGCCGAGAAGAACCTGCGTGAGCGGCTGAAGAACTACGCCTCCGCGTATGCGGCCAATATCGATTTCGTACGCGACGGGTCGCTGTACATCGGCGGGCAACCGCCCGATCCGCGCTTCGATGTGCCTGGCGGCGGGCTCTACGTTGAAGTTGTACGCCCGGACGAAAGCTGGACCTCGATGTCGGCCGAAGGCCCGAACATTCCGCATGGCCGCATGCTGGAGCCGCGCCAGGAAGAATTCATCGGCCCGCTGGAAATGACCCAGATCGACGGCAGCCTGGGCCAGCTGTATCGCTACGGGCTGGGCGTGAGCTATGTCGAACGCGAGCACGGCGGCGAGATTCCGTACACCATCTACGTGATGGAGGACGCGCGCTCGATGGGTGCGCAGCTGCGCGTGTTCCGTGGTGCAGTGTGGTTCTACCTTGGCAGCGCCGGTGTGGTGTTGCTGGTATTGCAAGCCTCCATTCTGCAATGGAGCCTGCGTCCGCTGCGGCGGGTCATCAACGAGTTGACCAAGGTGCAGCGCGGCGAGATCCAGCGCATGAGCGAGCAGCATCCACGCGAACTGGAGCCGCTGACCGACAGCATCAATGCCTTCATCGAAAGCGAACGCGACAACCTGGAGCGTCAGCGCAACACGCTGGCCGATCTTGCGCATAGCCTCAAGACGCCCATTGCCGTCTTGCGCACACAACTCGATAGCGGTGCGTCCGAGCGCGATCTGCACGAAGAGATGGATGTGCAGCTGCGCCGCATGAACGACCTGGTGTCGTACCAGCTGGCGCGCGCGGCGTCCAGCGGGCACAAATTGTTCGCGGCACCATTGCCCATCGAACCGACCGCCGAAGAAATCGTGCGTGGCCTTGAGAAGGTGTATTCGGTTAAAGGCGTGTTGTGCGAATTCGATATTTCGCCCGAAGCACGCTTTCACGGCGAGCCGGGCGATTTGCAGGAACTGCTTGGAAATTTGCTGGAAAACGGCTTCAAGTGGGCGCGCAGCCGGGTGCTGCTGACCGCAAAACCGGGACCCACTACCGGTAGCCGTCGTGCCGGCCTGATTCTGTCGGTGGAAGACGACGGCCCCGGCATCGCGCCGGAAGACGTGGCCAAGATTCTGCAGCGCGGTGTGCGTGGTGACGAGCGTGTGCAAGGGCATGGCATCGGCATGTCGATCGTGCAGGACCTGATCAAGGGCTATCGCGGCGAGCTGCAGGTGGTGCGCTCGCAGGAACTGGGCGGTGCCCGCTTCGATGTGACCCTGCCGCCGGGATTGTGACCGCCGCAGGGCCGATGAACCCGTGGCCAATGTGCGCTGGCCTTCCGACAACCGTTTAACGCCTCACGCGTTGGCTTACCCATACTGGGCGGGCAAGCCGTTGCGATGGAGGGGCTGCATGTTCGAGCAAGTTGGCCAGGCTGTGGGCGTGGATGCGCGCGTCGCGCACGTGCGGCGCACGCGAGGATGGCGTGTGCTGCCGCTGTTGATCGGCAGCCTGTACGCGCTCACTTGCACGGCTGCCGAAACGCCGCTGACCCCATCGCAGATGCGCTGGCTGCAGCGGGCCACCTATGGGGTTGATGCCAGCAGCGCGACGCAGCTGACACGGCTGGGCCCCAAGCGCTTTGGTGCGTTGTTGTTGCAGCCCAGCGACGACGCTGCGTTGCCCGCGCCGGTAGGCGCGCAGCTGCAGCGCTTCGACGCATTGCATACCCCGCTGGTGGCGTTGCTGACTCAGTACGAAGCCGACAAGGTCCGCCTGCAATCCATGCCCGATGGCGATGAGAAGGTTGCCTTGCGCAAGGAGTGGCAGGCGCGCGGTGGCCAGATGCTGGTGCAGGCGCGGCAGGCGCAACTGTTGCGCGCGGTGTATGCGCCGGATCAACTGCGCGAGCAACTGGTGTGGTTCTGGCTCAATCATTTCAGCGTGTACGCCGACAAGGCCCGGGTGAAGTGGATGGCGGCCGACTACATGGAAAACGCGATCCGCCCCAATGCCACCGGCAAGTTCGCCGACCTGGTGATGGCCACGCTGGAAAGCCCGGCGATGCTGGAATACCTGGACAACGCCAAGAACGCCAAGGGGAAGGTCAACGAAAACTACGCACGCGAGTTGATGGAACTGCATACGCTGGGCGTGCACGGCGGCTACGGCCAGCAGGATGTGCAGCAACTGGCGCTGATCCTCACCGGCGCGGGCCTGGTGCCGATCAAGGCCAATGGCGCGCCGCCGTTGCCGCCTGCAGCGCCAGGGCAGGCGCAGGTCGTGCGCAAGGGTCTGTTCGAATTCAATCCGGCGCGTCACCAACCCGGCGACAAGATGCTGCTTGGCCAGCGTATTGCCGGCGGTGGACTGGATGAGATCGAACACGCCGTGCAGGTGTTGGTGCGCCAGCCGGCCTGTGCGCGTTTCATTTCGCAGCGTCTGGCCGAGTACTTCGTCAGCGACGCCCCGCCTGCGGCGTTGGTGACGCGCATGGCCGATACCTTCCAGCACAGCGATGGCGATATCGCCAAGGTCATGCAGACCATGCTGGCGTCGCCGGAGTTTGCGCAGGCGCAACCGCGCAAGTTCAAGGACCCGAACCGGTTCGTGGTGTCGGCGATGCGGGTGGCGTACGAGGGTCAACCAGTGATCAATGCCGCGCCAATGGCCAGTTGGGTGCAGCAGCTGGGTGAACCGTTGTTTGGTCGCATCACGCCCGATGGTTGGTCGCTGCAGTCGCAGGCCTGGACCAGTTCCGGGCAGCTGGCACGCAGGTTCGATGTGGCGCGTTCGATCGGCGGCGCACCGAAGCAGTTGTTTCGTCTGGAGGGCGACAACCAGACGCCGATTCCTGCGCCGGTGCAGATCGATACGCGCCCGTCGTACCGCTGGTTGGCGCCATCGCTGTCGGCCGCCACACGGCAGGCGCTGGAGCAGGCGCGCTCGCCTGCCGAATGGAATGGGTTCTTGCTGTCGTCGCCAGACTTCACTTATCGCTAGGACCATGGCGCCGAGTCGGATCTGCCGATTCAAGGCCCACGCGTCACGTTCGCAGATGCAACAACAACCGATCCAGCGATCCAACGAATGCCAGGCGCTCAATGCCGCGGGAGTACACCATGCAACGACGTCAATTTCTGCTTGCCTCTGCCGCCGCTGCAAGCATGCCGTGGGCCGGCCGTCTGTTCGCTGCGCCACGCGATAGCGCGCGCATGCTGGTGGTGTTTTTGCGTGGCGGCTACGACAGCAATAATCTGCTGGTGCCGCATGGCAGCGATTTTTATTACCAGTCGCGGCCGAGCCTGGCGATTGCGCGGCCAGATGCCGCCAATTCAAACAGTGCCCTGGCGCTGGATGCGCAGTGGGGTCTCAACCCGGTGGTAGGCCAGACGCTGCTGCCACTGTGGGAACGCAAGCAAGTGGCCTTCGTGCCGTTTGCCGGCACCGACGATCTGTCGCGCAGCCACTTCGAAACCCAGGACGATATCGAATCCGGCCAGGCCGGCAAGCACCGCGATTACCGCTCCGGGTTCATGGCGCGCCTGTCTGGCGTACTCAGTGGCGTGCCGGCCATCGCGTTCACCGATTCGTTGCCGCTGACGTTCCAGGGCGGTGGCGATTTACCCAACGTGTCGTTGCGGAGTATCGGCAAAGGCGGGCTGGATGCGCGGCAGGCGCAGATCCTGTCGCAGATGTACGACAGCACGCCGCTGGCCGCCGCTGCGCGCGATGGTCTTGCATTGCGTCAGCAGGTCACCGCGCAGTTGCGCGAAGAGATGGAGCAAGCCGGTCGTGGCGCCGCCAGTGCACGCACGTTTGCCGATGAAACCCGGCGCATGGCGACCTTGATGCGCGAGCGCTATCGCCTGGGGTTCGTCGATGTCGGTGGCTGGGACACGCATGCCAACCAGGGCAGTGTGGAAGGTGGCCTGGCCAACAACCTGCGCAATCTCGGCGAAGGGCTGGCTGCCTATGCCGATGCGTTGGGCCCGGCCTGGAACGATACCGTGGTGGTGGTCATCTCCGAATTCGGCCGCACCTTCCGCGAGAATGGCAGCAAGGGCACCGATCATGGCCATGGCACAACGTACTGGGTGCTGGGCGGTGGCGTGCGCGGCGGCCGCATCGCTGGCGAGCAGGTGGCGGTCGAACAGGCGCAGCTGCTGCAAAACCGCGATTACCCGGTGCTCAACAACTACCGCAGCCTGTTCGGCGGAATGCTCGGCCGTCTGTGGGGGCTGTCGCCAGCGCAGTTGGAACGGGTATTCCCAGGTGCCAAGCCACGCGATCTTGGATTGGTGTGAGTGTGCATGGCGAGCGATCGCACCGTGCGTGGTATCGACAGCCGGCTTGTGTCGATCCCGCGGCGTCTGCTTCGGGCGACGGCTGCAGGTTGCTCCTGCCAAGTGCGATACCGCACGCCGCTCCGCGACGCGGCGCATCAACGTTGCATTGAATCTGCAAACGGTGAGCGCCCGTAAAACCGTTCCAGGTGCAAGGCGACCTGCGGCATCGTGCGCAAAAGCACGCGCGGTGCGGAGAAATGATATTCGCTGACCACTGCGAAGAATTCCTCCGGGGCTTCGGCGGCATACGGATCGATCTCGGTGTCCTGACCCGCATCGACGCGTTGGCAAAACAGATCGTAGGCATGCTGGAAATCGCGCGCCCAGGCGCGTTGCGCATCGCGCGGCAGGGGCGGTGTGCCGTCGAGCGCGCCATCCAGTGCATCGAGCTTGTGCGCCATCTCATGCACGATCACGTTGAAGCCTGCCTGCGGGTCGTCCAGGTCGGCTTGCACATCGGCCCAGCTGACGATCAACGGACCTTGCTCCCAGGCTTCGCCGATCAGGGTGTCGTCCCAGGCATGCATCACCCCGGCCGCATCCATGTGGGTGCGCTGCACGCGAAACGCATCCGGGTACACGATCAGCTGCGACCAGCCGCGCCAACCGGCGGCGCCGATTTCCAGCAGCGGCAGGCAGCAGGTCGCGGCCAGCACGAGTTGATCGTTCGGTTGCAGCTGCAGCCCGTCGACAGGCGAAATGGTCTTTTGCTGCAGGAACTGCGCGGTCAATGCGCGCAGGCGTTGCTGGCGGAGTGGATCGAGCGCGGCGACCCAGGCGCAACTGCCGCACAGCCGCTGCCACAGCGCATCAGCAATGTCTGGAGGCGGCCGGCGCAGCCAGCGCATCAACCACTGGATCAGCGGAACATGCCCGGCAGGAAACTGTGCCAGCGCGGCATCGTGCGCATGCGCGGGAACAACGAATCGCCATCGCTGCCACCGCCGCCGCCGGTGGACGGCGTGGCCTTGTGCGGGCTGTTGCGTGCCGGTGCGGCTTCGGGCGCCGGTGTCCTGCCGCGCGCGGCCGAGTTGGTGCTGATGCAGCTGTCATGATCGCCGTCGATCAGCTGGTCCGATGCCAGGGCGGCAAGCGGAGCCAACAACAGGAGCAGGCAAACCGTGATTCGGCGCATCGTCCACATCCAGGGCAAGCGGCGTGAGTCGCCGATCATAACGCGCTTTTCACTCCCTCACGCAAGCCGCGCTGGGCGCCCGGGAGGGCTTGGCGCATACTTTGGCGGATGGATTCGGGGACTTTGCGCGCAATGCACTGTGAGATGAAAGGCGCCGGCGGCCGGCAGTGCGGCGCAGGCGCTGCAGGAGATTGGTCGGGCGCGCGCGCCGGTCAGCCGCAGGGCGCACGCCCGGTGCGGCCGGTCACCGAGCCCACCGCACGCCTGGTCTGGGCTGTCGATGTTGCATCACGCGCGTTGCCTCGGCGTCGCGCCGGCCGCGTCGCGCAGGCATTCCTCCCGGGTGCTGCAGCCCGCGCCGTTGCCACGTCACGCCGCATCGCCCGCCGCAGCCGTGGATGACCGTGCGTTGCTGGCCAAACTCGCCGGTGGCCGGTTGTCCGGCGATGCGTTGGCGCGCGATGCCGGGCTGACCCGCGCGGCGGTGTGGAAGCGCATCCAGAATCTGCGTGCGGCCGGCGTCGACATCGAAGGACGGGCCGGTGACGGCTATCGCCTGGCCACGCCCTTGGATCTGCTGGACGCGGCGCGTATTCGCGCCGGCATGGCCCCCGGTGCGGCAGCTGGGCTGGCGGCGCTGGATGTGGCCTGGACGCTGGAATCCACCAACACCGCCTTGCTGGCGCAGCCGGCGCCCCAACAGGGCGTGGCGGTGCTGCTGGCCGAGCGTCAGACCGGCGGACGCGGCCGGCGCGGGCGTCAATGGACCTCGCCGCTGGGCGCGCACATTTATCTGTCGGCGTCGCGCCGTTTCAATGGCGGGCTGGGCCAACTCGCAGGCCTGAGCTTGGCCGTGGGGGTCGCAGTGGCCGAAGCCTTGCGTGGTTGCGGGTTTGCCGATGTCGGGCTGAAGTGGCCCAACGATCTGCTGGCGCGGCAGCGCAAGCTGGGCGGCCTGTTGATCGAAGGCGGCGGCGAGATGGCCGGCAACGCGCGTGCAGTGATCGGGCTGGGCTTGAACGTGCACATGCCGGCGACCGCAGCGGCCAGCATCGACCAGCCGTGGATCGACCTGGATACCTTGGCCGGCGGCGCGGTGTCGCGCGACCAGGTGACGGCAGCGGTGCTGTCCGGGTTGCTGCCGGCACTGGACCTGTTCGAGGCGCAGGGGCTGGCGCCGTTTCTGGGGCGTTATGCAGACCTGGATGTCTTGCACGGGCGTGCGGTGCAAGTCGAGGAAGCCGGCACCCACCATCGTGGCGTCGCGCTCGGCCTGGCGGCCGATGGTGCGTTGCGGGTGCAACTGGGCGAGACGGTGCGACTGTTCCACTCCGGGGAAGTGAGCGTGAGACCTGCATGAGCGAGTGGTTGTTCGACCTGGGAAATTCGCGCTTCAAGTACGCGCCGCTGCACGGCAACCGTGCCGGCCAGGTGCAGGCGTGGGCGCATGGCGCCGAGGCGATGGACGCGGCGGCGCTGGCGGCGCTGCCGTCCGGGCGTATTGCGTATGTCGCCAGCGTGGCAGCGCCGGCATTGACGCAACCCATGATCGCCTGCCTGCAGGAGCGCTTTACGCAGGTGCGCATCGTGCGGACCACCGCCGAATGCGCCGGCGTCCGGATTGCTTATGCCGACCCGAGCCGCTTCGGCGTGGACCGCTTTCTGGCGTTGCTGGGTGCGCGGGGCGATGCGCCGGTGCTGGTGGCCGGCGTGGGCACCGCACTGACCATCGACGTGCTCGGCGCCGATGGCCTGCACCACGGCGGCCGCATCGCCGCCTCGCCGACCACCATGCGCGAAGCGCTGCATGCGCGCGCGGTGCAACTGCCGGCCAGCGGCGGCGATTACGTCGAGCTGGCCATCGACACCGACGATGCCTTGACCTCCGGCTGCGATGGCGCGGCGGTGGCGCTGATCGAGCGCAGCCTGCAGCACGCCCAACGCAGCCTGGGCGTTCCGGTGCGGCTGCTGGTGCATGGCGGTGGCGCGCCGCCGTTGCTGCCTCTGCTGCCCGATGCCTCGTTCCGCGCGGCCCTGGTGCTGGACGGTCTGGCGACGTGGGCGACCGCTGCGGCGTCCCCGTAGAATCGGCGCATGTATGTTCGCGCGCTCATCGTCGTCTTGATCGTCCTCAATGCCGGGGTGGCGTTGTGGTGGGCCTTGCAGCCGCCACCGGCACCACCGCCGGCGCCGCTGCAGCCGACCGGTGTGGCGCGGCTGGAATTGCTGCCGACAGTGACCGGTGCTGGCGGGCCTGGGCTGCCGGCTGCAGCGCGTACGGGATCGGGGTCTGCGGCAGAGAGTGCGTCGACAGCACCGGCGACATCGCCATCGACAGCATCCGGGCCTGCATCGGTACCCACGCCGACCACGCCGGCAGTTGCCGGTCCCGCCGCGCCAACGTCTGCAGCGCCGCCACCGGCCACCACTGCCGCAGCGCAAGCGCCGCGCGGCACAGCGGAAGCGTCGGCAGCGGCGAACGCTGCTGCGAAACCGGCCAAAGGCGTCGCCGCGACGGCTGCACAACCATCGCCCGCCCCATCCCCGCCTGCCGCGGAGCGCTGCGCCAGCCTGGGACCTTTTGCGGCACGCGCCGATGCCGAGGCCGCGGTGGCGCGCGTGCGTGGGCAGGCCAGCCGCGCCAGCGTGCGCGAGGACAAGGACGCCGGCATCAGCACGTTCCGGGTGATGGTGCCCAACGTGGGCGATCGCGCGGCCGCGCAGGCCCTGGTCAAGCGCATTGCCGCGGCCGGGATAGGCGACTACTACGTGATCGCGCAGGGCGAGGACAACACCGTGGCGCTGGGCCAGTACCAGAGCCGCGAGCGCGCCGAGCGGCGCCAGGCCAGCCTGGTCGGCGCAGGATTCCCGGCGCAATTGGTGCCCAGCGGCAACGGGCAATCGCGGTGGTGGATCGATGTCCGCACCAGTGCGGCCACCAACGCCCTGCAAGGGGCTGCCGGTGCCGCCCGTCAGCGTTCGCTAGATTGCGCCGCGCTGCGCTAGAATGCGCACCGGCGCGCAACGCGCCTGCCTTCGCCGGCATAGCTCAGTTGGTAGAGCAACCGCCTTGTAAGCGGTAGGTCCCCAGTTCGAATCCGGGTGTCGGCACCATCTTCGATCCACGCATGCGTGGCAATCACGCTCGACGTTGCTGCTGTTGGAGCACGCGATGCGGTGTGGATCTTTGCATCAACCGGTTGCCAAGCACGATGGCGCGTTGCCTGCCGCCATCTGTCCCAACGAACGGTAGCGTGCTCAGCGTTGTGTGAGCGGGCGTATGCGGCGCGCTCCGGTTCCGAGCGCGCGATCCACACAGCTGGCTGCTGCCGGCTCCGTTTGGTCGCCACTTCAGGTGGCTGGCACCATGGCACGCGCATCGCGCGATGTTGATCGCGCCATGCGAGGTGCAGCACTCAGGCCGGGCGGCCGCCCGAGAGCAGTTCCAGCGCGGCCTTGCCGGTGTCTGTGTGTGCATCGCCGCTCAGTCGGTCGGCCAATGCGGCCACGATGATGGCGTGGGCCTGACGCAGCACGCTGTCGGCATCGGCGCTGGCGTCCACCACGTGTTTGCCGGGCAAGTCCAGCGCGGCAAAAATCGTGCGGCAGCGTTCCAGGTTGTCCTGGGTTTCGAAGTGGTTGGGCGCATCGCCACGGGCGCGGATCCGGGCCAGGCCGGTGGGTGGGGGCAGGTCGAGCAGCAGCAGTACGTCCGGGCGCGGCGCGAAGGCGTTGCGCTCCAGGAGTTCGTCCAGCGGCAGACCGGCCGCGCCCTGGTAGGCCACCATCGAGGGAAAGTAGCGGTCCAGGATGACGATGTCGCCGCGTGCCAGCGCGGGCGCGATCAAGGTGTCCACGTGTTCGTGGCGGTCGCGGATGAGCAGCTCGGCTTCTTCCTCCGCACTCAGGCGGCCAGTGGCGGCGGACTGGCGCAACTGGGTGCCCCATGGGCCGTTGGTGGGCTCCTTGCTCAGCACGACGCGCGCGCCGGCCGCGTCCAGGGTGGTGGCCAGGCGGCGGGCGAGCGTGGTCTTGCCGGCGCCGTCGATGCCTTCGATGGCGATCAGCAAGCCGCCGGGCTTCAGTTCGATTGTCATCGCGCTACTTTAGCTGATCGTGGCGATGAACCTAACCGGCAGCAGGGCGATGAAGAGCGTGCAGTCTGCGCGACACGCGCCTGGCAAAACTCAGCCGCAGGAGCACATGGCATACGCGACGATGCAGCGACAGCGTTGCGGTGACGCGCCCGGCGGCGCGCGACGGGAGGAAACAGAATGAGTTGACGTGCGCTGTGGCGGATATTGCCAAAGAATTATCGCCGGTATGTCCTGCGCGATGTCGGAAATGTCCCGATATCCTGGCTTCTGGCTGCGGGCCATACTGAACAAGTCAGACACACTGCACGCGCATCTCGCGACTGAGTCGTGTTTTTGGCTTCAAGGAAGACGGACGCGTCGCCGCCACCCTAGAGGCGGCATCCCCCGCGTGACGCCCGCTCAGGCACCGTCGTGACCAGATTCCTTGTCTTGCTGGCCGTACCCAGCGCCGGCGCCAGGCGCGCTTTCGATCAACTGGTCGCCGAGGTGTAGCGATAGGACAGCAGCGACTTCACCAGGAAGGTGATCTGGGTGGCCGAGCGCGCATCCACGCGCATGACCGGTACGCGGAAGCCTTCGGCCACCAAGGTCTCGCGAAACGGCGGCACCAGGAAATCCTCGACTTCATCGGTCATGGTGATGCCCACCGCCAGGCTGGCCTCGGGTGCGATCTGCGAAAACTCGCGCAACAACTCCAGCGTGGCTGTGAGCATCTGCGGGTCGCGTGCGTTGGTCAGCACGATCACACCCAGCGCACCGTCGCACACCAGCGGCCACATGAAATCCAGGTATTTCTGACCTGGCACACCGTAGACATGCAGCAGCTCGCCGTCTTCCAGCTCGATCGAGCTGTAGTCCAGCGCGACGGTGGTGTAGGTCTTGTCGCCGTAGGCGTCCTGGCTGAGCGGCATTTCGGTGCTGACCGGCTCCACATCGGAGATGGAACGCACTGCGGTGGTCTTGCCGGCGCCCATGCCGCCGACGAACACCAGCTTGTTGGCTGGAAGACTCATGACTGCGCCTGGAAGAGGGAAAGGCCGAACCGACGTGCGACCCAGGAAAAGAACCGCGTGTTGCCGCCATCTGGGCGGCGCTGCGTTGCAGGCACGGGAATCTCCGCAGTCTGGGCAAGGCCGCTGGCAAGTGCAGCGGCGAACAGGCATTCCACCGTTTGCAGCGGCAGCTTGCAAGCATTGGCCAGCGCCTGCGGGCGCCAGGGCCGTGCATGCAGGTGGGCGATGGCCAGCAACTGGGCTGGCGAGCTGGTCTCTGCAGTCAATTCCGGCCACTGGCGCAATTGCAGCGCATGGCCGGGTTCCACTGCCGGCAGCGCCTGGCGCAGATGCTCGGGCAGGGCGAAAAACAGCGCTTCGAAGGAAATGCGTTGGGGCAACGCGGTCGCGGCAAGGTCGGGCACGACGTGCCAGCCCGAGCGGTCCAGCGCGGCGATGACCTGCGCCAGCGCCACGCCAGCGGGCAACTGCACGCAGCCATTGCCCGGGTCCACACGCACCTGCAACTGCGCATGCTGCAGCGTCGCTGCGCCGGCACCGAATTCGCCACGGCAGTGCCGCAGCAGCAATGCCGGCTCCGCGACCGGGGTGGCGTGCGGCGAGGACAACAGCAGGCGCATGTGTTCGTTGAGTTCGCGCACGGTGGCGCCGTGCTTGATCCAAGCGCCAGCCACGGGCGTGCGCGATACCACCAGCACCCGCACCGGTTGACCCTGCAATGCCTGCCAGGCGGCCAAGCCATCGGCGCTGTCCAGGCCCAGTACCACCACATCGGCCGCGTGCTGCGGCCATTGGCCCAACTGCACGTCGATGCGGTCGGCGAGCAGCAGCGAGCACGCCAGTTTCAGGCGTGTGGTGTGCAGCAGGTCCAGGCCGGCCGTGGCGACCCGCATGGCGTTGATGGGTGTGGTCATGAGCTGGCGCCGTAGCGGCGCATTGGATTACGAGATGCCTGCCGGTCTGCACCGGCAGGCTGGATCAGGCGATGCGCTGGCACCGCGCTGTCGGCATCAACCGAAATCGAGGGTCTTTTCGAACGCCTTGAGCTCGTGACGGGCCATGGCCAGGTTGGCCTTGGCACGGTCCAGCACCACGTACAGGAACAGCGTGCTGTTGCTTTCCAGTGGGCGCAGCAGGTGGTACTGGCGTGCAAGCGTGATCAGGATGTCTTCGATGGTGTCGTTCAGGCCGAGCTGTTCGGCGATGCGGCGCTTGGCGCGCACCACTTCGGTATTGCCGGCCGCCGCCAATTCCAGGTTGAGCTCGGCACCGCCGGTCATGCCCAGCGCCATGCCGCTGTCGCTATCGACCAGCGCCGCGCCGACGAAGCCGGCCAGCGAATGCAGGTGTTCCAGATTGAGTTTTGACACGTGTGGTCCTTGGAAACGATGAGGAATGGGTGCCTTGCGGCATGCACGAACAGTGCCAGGTGCTCAGCCTTGCGGCGGGGTCAACACGGTGGCGAGGCGGCCGGCGCAATCGCGCGCATTGAACAACAGCGCAGCGGCATTGATGTCGCCACTGCCCACTGCGGTGAGCGTCAGCGGCTTGTCGGCGCGGATGCGGATCAGCACCAGCTGCCCGGCACGCGTGCTGACGGTGGCGTAATCGGCCTCTTTCAGGCTGGATTCGCGCGCCAGGGTCTCGCCCAGGGTCAGGAACGAATTGGCCATCGCGGCAAGCCGGCGACTGTCCACGTCCAGGCTGGAACGCTCGGTGATGGCGCGCCCGTCGGCCGTGGAAAGCATCAACAGGCGGATGCCCGGCTCACGTTCGATGGTCTGCGCAAACTCGTGACCGATGCGCTGCAGATCGTAGAAATGCAACGCCCGCGGGACTTCGCCTACGGCAGCCTTGACGACCTGGTTGACGGCGTTGTGCGGCATGAAAATCCCCTTGTTGCGTGATAGCCCGGGCGCGTACGTGCGTGGTGTGCCGCGCCGGGCGGCGCACCATACCACCCGGATCCGAGCAGGCTGTCACGCTCGCCCGTGGTGCTTAACTGGGCGGTCAGACAGGCAGAATCGGCAAAGTCCGGTGCGCCACAAAGTGCCTTGGTACGTCACGATAGCGGCGCGAAGAGGCAGATCTAAACCTCGCGTTTGCTCGCACTGTTCAGTACGGGCGACATGCGTGCTGCGCTGCCGCGCGTCACTGTGCGGGCGGGCAACTAGACTGCACGGCTTTATCGATACTGGAGCAATGCATGGCAACGCAGTACGTGCCGGTTTCCTTGATTGGCGTTCCCACCGACATCGGCGCGGGCCACCGCGGCGCGCGCATGGGGCCGGAGGCGCTACGCATCGCCGGCTTGCAGGAGGCGCTGGTCGGCCGCGGCGTGGAGGTGCGCGATCTGGGCAATCTGGATGGTCCGCGCAATCCCTGGCAGGCGCCGCAGGCCGGCTACCGGCATCTGGACGAAGTGGTGGCGTGGAACCAGGCGCTGATGGACGCCAGCTACGCCGAACTGCGTGCCGGGCGCATGCCGATCATGCTCGGTGGCGACCATTGCCTGGGTATCGGCTCGATCACGGCGGTGGCCAAGTACTGCCGCGAGCAGGGCAGGCCGTTGCGGGTGCTGTGGCTGGATGCGCATTCGGATTTCAACACCAGCGAGGTGACTCCTTCGGGCAACGTGCACGGCATGCCGGTGGCCTGCCTGTGCGGGCTGGGGCCCGAGTCGCTGACCCACCTGGGCGGCAGTGCGCCGGCGTTGTTGCCCGAGCAGGTGCGGCAGATCGGCATCCGCTCGGTGGACCCGGAGGAAAAGCGGCTGATCAAGCAGCACCGCATCGATGTGTACGACATGCGCTACATCGACGAAGCCGGTATGAAGCGCACCATGGAAGCGGCGTTGCAGGGCATGAGCGCCGATACCCACCTGCACGTGAGTTTCGATGTGGACTTCCTCGACCCCAGCATCGCGCCGGGCGTGGGCACCACGGTGCCCGGTGGCCCCAACTACCGCGAGGCGCAACTGGTGATGGAAATGATTGCCGACACCGGGCGCATGGGCTCGTTGGATATCGTCGAACTCAACCCGGTGCTGGACAACCGCAATGCGACCGCCGAACTGGCGGTGGATCTGGTCGAGAGCCTGTTCGGCAAGTCGACGCTGATGCGGGATTGATCCGGACCGAGCGCACCGGGACGCGTTCACATTAAATCCACGGCCGCGCAGTCAGATTTGGCGCCAAGCCAGGTGCGCTGGCACCGTGATAGAACGAGGACAAGCGATGAAGCGACTGCTGACACTGATGGTGCTGGGCCTGTTTTCGGCCGGCGTGATGACGGGCTGCAACACCGTGGCCGGCGCCGGCAAGGACATGCAGGGTGCAGGCGACAAGGTCGAGAAAACGGCCGAAAAATGCAGCGACGGTAAGTGCTGATCCGTCACATCGCGTGGCCTTGTTGAATTGATCGATCTGCGGCAACGCGCCGCTTTACCCCTGAGGAGTGTGTTATGAAGCGTGCAATTGTGCTGCTGGTGCTGTCGATGTTGTCGGTGGGAATGCTGGCGGGTTGCAACACCGTCGCGGGCGCCGGCAAGGACGTGCAGGGCGCTGGCGAGAAGGTGGAAGACGCAGCGCGTAAGTAATCCGACGCCGCATGCAAACAAACGGGCCGCAAGGCCCGTTTTTTGTGCGCGCTTTACGTACAAGGCGGCTTCCGTCGACGCATGCAACATGCAGTGCGACCAGCGGCGGGAGTAGGCAACGGTTCAGTGCGGTGATCGGCGGTTTGACACCTTTTGATCCCGGACCAACACCCGCGTGGGCACGCTGGCCCCACGGTCAATCGCGACCGCATCAGCGGAGTCATCGCATGAACAGTGACATCATTTCCGGCAAGTGGACCCAGTTGAAGGGCAAGGCCCAGGCGAAATGGGGCGATCTTACCGACGACGATTTCAAGGTTGCCGAAGGCAATGCCGAATATCTGCAGGGCAAGCTCCAGGAGCGCTATGGCTGGGATCGCGATCGCGCCCAGACCGAAGTGCGCGCGTTCGAAAAGTCGTTGCGCGACGACACCTGAGGTGCGCCGATCTGCCGCCAGTTGAGGCGAGCAGCTTGCAGACGACGGGCCGCCCGGTGCGGCCCGTTCTGCGTTCGAGCGTGGAGCCAACTCCCCGGCGCCTGCGGCGGTGGCAAAAGTGCGGAACCGCTAAACTTGGGGGCTACCCCACTCTGGCATGACGTAGATGACCACCCGTGTCCTTACCGGCATCACCACCTCCGGCACCCCGCACCTGGGCAATTATGTCGGTGCAATCCGCCCGGCCATCCAGGCCAGTGCAGGTGCCGATACGGAGAGCTTCTATTTCCTGGCCGATCTGCACAGCCTGATCAAGGCGCAGGACCCGGCGCGCACGCAGCGTTCGACACTGGAAATCGCCGCCACCTGGCTGGCCTGCGGCCTGGACCCGGACAAGGTGTGGTTCTACCGGCAGTCCGATGTGCCCGAGACCACCGAGTTGATGTGGTTGCTGACCTGCGTGGCCGGCAAGGGCATCCTCAATCGCGCGCATGCCTACAAGGCGGCGGTGGACAAGAACCGCGCCGATGGCGAGGACGAGGATGCCGGCGTCACCGCAGGCTTGTTCATGTATCCGGTGCTGATGGCGGCCGATATCCTGATCTTCAATGCGCACAAGGTGCCGGTAGGGCGTGACCAGATCCAGCACATCGAAATGGCGCGCGATTTCGCGCAGCGTTTCAATCATGTCTACGGGCGCGACTTTTTCACCTTGCCCGAAGCGGTGATCGACGAGCAGGTGTCCACCTTGCCAGGCCTGGATGGCCGCAAGATGAGCAAGAGCTATAGCAACACCATTCCACTGTTTGCACCGCGCGAGGAATTGCGCAAGCTGGTGTTTTCCATCCTGACCGATTCGCGCGCGCCGGGCGAAGCCAAGGACACGCAGGGGTCGGCGTTGTTTCAGCTGTACCAGGCGTTTGCCACACCGCAGGAATCTGCCGCCTTTGCGCAGGCGTTTGCCGACGGCATCGGCTGGGGCGATGCCAAGCAGCAGTTGTTCGAGCGGATCGATCAAGAGATTGCACCGCTGCGTATGCGCTACGAGGCGTTGATGGCAGAGCCGGCCAAGATCGAAGCGATCCTGCGCGCCGGTGGTGCACGTCTGCGCGCGCGCTATGCCACCCCCCTGCTGGCCGAGTTGCGCGACGCGGTGGGTTTGCGCGATCTGTCCAGCCAGGCCGCCACCGCGGCGGTGCAGGCCAGCGAAAAGGTCGCACTGCCGGTGTTCAAGCAATATCGTGAAAGCGATGGGCAGTTCTATTTCAAGTTGAACGATGGCGCGGGTGCATTGCTGCTGCAGAGCGATGGCTTCGCTTCGCCACGCGATGCCGGACAGGTGATCGCACGGTTGAAGCAGGCTACCCAAGCCAGCGATCTGCAGCTGCCGGGCGTGCATGCGCAGGTGGATGCCGACGTGATTGTTGCCGCGATGGATGCCTTGCGCGAGGCGTGAGCTGCGCGGCGCAACAGGCGTCGAGGTGGGTTGTTGCGGTTGCGTAGGTCGTGCCTGTGGCGACATGCGCGACCGCGACGCCAGGCTTGGGCCTACACTGCAGTTCCGACAGCCGCCGCGGGGTGCGAATGACAGCGACAGCCGAGTTCAACATCCACACCATCGATACCGGCTTTGGCGGCGTGCAATTCGATGCGGCATATCTGGTGGTCCAAGCGCAGCAGGCCGCCTTGATCGATTGCGGTACCTCGCTGTCGGTCCCGCAGATGCTGGCCGCGGTGCAGGCGGCCGGCTTGGCGCCAGCGCAGGTGGAGTGGTTGATCCTGACCCATGTGCATCTGGATCATGCTGGCGGTGCAGGAGCCTTGTTGTGGCATTTGCCCAATGCGCAGGTGCTGGTGCATCCGCGCGGTGCACCGCACCTGATCGACCCTGCGCGGCTGATTGCCGGCGCCACCGCGGTGTATGGCGAGGCGGACATGGCGCGCCATTACGGCGTTATCGAGCCGGTGCCGGCCGAGCGTGTGGTCGCGGCCGGCGAGGGTCATACCGTGATGCTGGGCAAGCGCGCGCTGCGCACCGTCGAGACGCCTGGACATGCGCGCCATCATCTATGCGTATGGGATGCGCGCAGCCGCAGCTGGTTCACCGGCGACACCTTCGGCCTGTCGTATCGCCAGTTGGACAGTGCGCGTGGCGCTTTCATCGTGCCGACGTCCTCGCCGGTGCAATTCGAACCCGAGGCCATGCTGCAGTCGATCGCGCGCCTGATGGACGCCGCACCAGAGGCGATGTATCTGACCCATTACGGCCGTGTCACCTCGCCAGAACCGTTGGCGCGGGCGCTGGGCGAGCAGATTCATGCGATGACCGACATTGCGCTGGGCTGCGCGCAGCGTCCGGACCGGCATCGCTGCATGGTGGCGGCATTGACCGAATTGTATCTGGAACGCGCACGCCAACATGGATGTCGGTTGGACGATGCCGCCGTGGAGCAACTGCTGGCAACGGACATCGAACTCAACGCGCAAGGGCTGGGCTGTTGGCTGGATCGTGCAGCGCGCATGCGTTAGCGCTGGTTGAGGGGTGACACACCCTCTCGAACGCTGTAGTGCGTGGTCGCGTCGTTCTGGTGCCGCTAAGGCCGGATCAGTCGGGTGCGCGGTGCCCTCACCGCTGGCGGGACACGCCGTAAACCCGTCCATGGGGGCGCGATGGCGGCCTCCATGCCGCCAACGGTCCCGCAATCGGTGAGGACACCGCACCAGAACGTTGGCTGGTGGTTTTGTTGAAAGCAGTGCACACCGACCATCTTGATGGCGCACGGGCAAGCGCCTTGCAGCCACACCGGAGATCATCCGCGCTTGGCCATGCATGCGATCGACTGCATTCTCGTGTCATTGCGCTCCGGTGTTGGTCGCACGCTTGTAAACTATGTGTCATCTACCGTTGCAAGGCCTCACCGTGAATCCGATGCGCATCCTGCTGTTGTCTGCCTGCCTGTTTGTAGGAGGTGTGGCGCAGGCCGCCAACGATCTGCCGGGCGGCGGCATCGATGCCGAGGCATTGTCGCGTCACGTGCGCTTGCTGGCGTCGGACGAATTCGAAGGGCGCGCGCCGGCCAGCGCCGGTGAGCAGCGCACGGTCGATTACCTGGTCGAGCAGTTCAAGGCGGCCGGCCTGGAGCCAGGCGGCGAGCAGGGCAGCTGGACCCAGGCCGTGCCGCTGGTGCGCGCGCAGGTGGATGGCCCGGTGCGCGCAAGCCTGCGCGTCGGGGGCAAGACCCAGGCGCTGGTCAATGGCAACGATGTGACCCTGCAAAGCCTGCGTCCGCAGCAGGCGGTCGCGTTGAAGAACGCGCCACTGGTCTTCGTCGGCTACGGCATCAGTGCGCCAGAGCGCCAATGGGACGACTACAAGGGCGTGGACCTGCGCGGCAAGATTGCGGTGGTGCTGATCAACGATGCCGATTTCGAATCGCCGCAGCCGGACGCATTCGACGGCAAGGCCGTGACCTATTACGGCCGATGGACCTACAAGTACGAAGAGGCGGCGCGGCGCGGTGCGGCCGGGGTATTGATCGTGCACGAGACGGCGCCGGCGGCGTATGGCTGGGCCACGGTGCAGAGTTCGGGCATGTCGCCGTTGTTCGACATCGAGCGCAGCGATGCCGATGCCCGCGCGCAGCACGTGCCGGTACGCGGCTGGATGCAGCGTGCATTGGCGGTGTCGTTGTTCAAGCAGGCCGGCCTGGATTTCGAACAGGCCAAGGCACGCGCGCAGCAGCGCGACTTCGCGCCCGTGGCACTGGGCGATGCGGCGTTGTCGGTGAATTTCAAGCTCAAGCGCGAGCGTGTGGTCACGCATAACGTGGTGGCCAAACTCACCGGCAGCCGGCATCCGGATGAGACGGTGATCTTCTCCGCGCACTGGGATGCATTCGGGATCGGCAAGGCCGATGCCGGTGGCGATACGATTCGACGCGGCGCCGTGGACAACGCCACCGGCGTGGCCAGCGTGCTGGAACTGGCGCGCGTGTTCGCAGCCGGCCCCAAGCCGCAGCGCACGTTGTACTTCATTGCGTTGACTGCCGAAGAAAAGGGCCTGCTCGGCGCCAATTACTACGCCGCGCATCCGCTGGCGCCGTTGGACAAGACCGTGGCCGTGCTCAACATGGAAATGTTCAGCCCCGATGGCCCGACCCGCGACATCGCCTCGTGGGGACGTGGGCGGGTGTCGCTGGAAGGCGATCTGGAAACCGCCGCCAAGGCGCGTGGTCGCAGCTATTCGCCGGATCCGAATCTGGAAGCAGGCTTCTTCTACCGCGCCGATCATTTCGCGTTCGCGCGCATGGGTGTGCCGGCGATCACCGCCGGCCCCGGCCTGGACATGCTCGACGGCGGCGTCGCGGCAGGCAAGGCACTGCGCGACAAGTATTTCGCCGATTGCTACCACCAGCCGTGCGATCGCTGGACCCCGCAATGGGATGCCAGCGGCCATGCCGCCGATACCACGCTGGTGTACGACGTGGGCGTGGCGCTGGCCAATGGCCGGCAGTGGCCGAGCTGGCAGGATGGCTCGGAATTCAAGGCGATCCGTGCCAAGAGCGATGCGGTGCGCAAGTAAGCGCGCAGGAGCGAGAGGGCGCCGTGCCCTCGAGAGAGGCCAAGCGCAGCGACCAAGACGACTGCGTTGATCGCCAGACGGGCGCAGCTGGATTCGATGCGGCCTGTGCGCTCGTACATTCGGGGTCCTGCACGCTGTCCATGCGCATCGGATGACTGAGCGCGACGCCAAGCGAACGCAGCCGCTGCCCGGTGGCCTGCATTTGCTTGTGCGTGTGCGGATCCCGCGCGCCGTCCAATCTCATCAGACGGCCGCTCGGGACGTTTGTCGTTGCTCGGTGCACAGGCTGGCGTTGTGATCAATGCCATCGCATTGAACGACTGCGTATAGGCGTGCCTACGGCTTGGCGGCGTTGGGTGAGTTGCCGCCGCCGGCACGCGTGCTCTTGTCGCCGCCGCTGCACGGATAGCGCTTTGCCAGCACCTGAACGATCAAGTCAGGTGCGGCTTGGTCCTGGCGTTTATCGGGCAGCGCGCCGATATCGGCGATGACCGCCTGCAGATCGGGCGAGCCGGTGCTGCCCGCCGGCATGCACCAGCCGGTGCGATAGCTGGCGCTGGCGACGCCGAGCAGATACGCACCGGCGCGGCTGGCCGAAACAAGCACCTTGAACTCGCGTTGCTCCGGCGCGGTGATTTCTGGCGCAAGCGATCCGTCCAGTCCGGCGTCGATCAGCTTGCGGCCGCTGAGTTCCCACGGCTCGGGGGCACGCGCCGATGCCGTGGCGGACGTTGCGAACAAGGCGGCCAGGGCCAGCCAGCGAAGAGGGTGCTGCATCTGCACGCTCGGATGCGGTGTGAAGTGCACCATAGCGCGACCGAGGTGCGGCGTGGGCTTTGGCATGTGCTCTAGAATCGAAGGTTCCGCTGCACTGCCTGGCACTGTTCCGATGTCTTCCTCTCACGATGCTGCCGCGCCTGCGCGCAGCGGGTTAGTCGTTCTCGCCTTGTTGCTGGTCTACGTGGTGTGGGGCTCGACCTATCTGGCGATCCGTTTTGCGCTGGAAGGTGGCGCGCAGCCGCTGACGATGGTGTCCGGCGCACGTTTCATCGTCGCCGGTAGCGTGCTCTACAGCGTGCTGCGCTGGCGCGGTGTGGCGGCGCCAACGCGCGCGCAGTGGAAGAACGTGGCGCTGATGGGTGCGGCGTTGCTGCTGCTCGGCAACGGCATGGTGGTGCTGGCCGAGCGCAGCGTGTCGTCCGGGCTGGCCGCCACGGCGGTGGCGTCGGTGCCGTTGTGGATGGCCTTGTTCGGCGCATTGCGCGGGCAGCATGCCAGCGGCGGCGAATGGCTGGGCATCGTGATCGGCTTTGTGGGCGTGGTGTGGCTCAACGCCGGCAGCAGCCTGACCGCGACGCCGGTTGGCCTGGTGTTGCTGCTGATCGCACCGATCGGCTGGGCATTCGGGTCGGTGTGGTCGCGCGGGCGCGATCTGCCTTCGCCGTTCATGACCGCTGCCGGGCAGATGGTGTGCGGCGGCGTGCTGCTGGTCAGTACCGGCCTGCTGATCGGCGAGCGCCCGCAGGTGTGGCCGAGCCCGCAAGGACTGCTGGCGGTGGCGTACCTGTGCGTGTTCGGCTCGATCGTGGCGTTTACCGCCTACGTGTGGCTGCTGCATCACGTGCGGCCTGCGCTCGCCGGTAGCTACGCCTACGTCAACCCGGTGATTGCGGTCAGCCTGGGTGCCTGGTTGGGCCATGAGCGCTTCAGCGCGCAGGACATCGGTGCGATGGCGGTGATTCTGGCCGGCGTGCTGGTGGTCACCTTCGCCAAGGCGCGGCGATGAGCGCGGTGTCGTCGCAGGAAGCACGCCGCGGGTTGTTGATCACCGCCTCCACCTTCGTGCTGTGGGGGCTGGTGCCGGTGTACTGGCATCTGCTCAAGGCGGTGCCGTCGCTGCAGATCATCGCCCACCGCATCGTGTGGAGCACGGTGCTGGTGGTGGCCTGGCTGCTGGCGAGCTCGGGCCTGCGTTGGTGGCGCAGCATCGCGGCGCAGCCCCGCGCGCTGGGCATGCTGGCCGGCAGCAGCGTGGCGATCGCGTTCAATTGGGGCCTGTACATCTGGGCGATCAACGCCGGGCATGTGATCGAGGCCAGCCTGGGATACTTCATCAACCCGCTGCTGAGCGTCTTGCTGGGCGTGCTGGTGTTGAAAGAGCGCCTGCGTCGCATCCAGTGGGTGGCGGTGGCCTGCGCGGCAGCGGGCGTGCTGTGGCTGACCATCGATGCCGGCGCGCCGCCGTGGATTGCGTTGGGGCTGGCGGTGTCCTTCGGTATTTACGGGCTGCTGCGCAAATTGGTGGCGGTGGATCCGGTGGCCGGGCTGGGCGTGGAAAGCGTGTACCTGTTCGTGCCGGCGTTGCTGCTGGCGGCGTGGGGCGAGCAGGGCCACGGTGGCGCGTTCCTGAGCGGCTGGAGCCTGCGGACCGACGCGATGCTGATCTTCGGTGGCGTGGTGACGGCGCTGCCGTTGATCGGTTTCGCCTACGGTGTGCGGCGCATTCCGCTGTCGTTGGTGGGCATCCTGCAATACATCGCGCCGAGCCTGCAGTTGCTGCTGGGCGTGTGGTTCTTCCACGAGCCGTTCGATCAGGGGCGCGCGATGGGCTTTGCCGCGATCTGGGTGGGTTTGCTGTTATTTGTCGGCGACAGCGTGGTGCGGTCGCGGCAGCCGGTGCTGACGCGCTAAGTCAGCCACCCTGCACGCAGTGCGTGTGGCATTCATCAGTGCGATTGCTTCGCGTCAGCGTGCGCGATTGCCGCGCTCAACTCTGCGGCATCGCCAGGGGGTTGGCTACGGCCAGCGTGGACGCGGGCAGCGCCTGCGGTGCAGGGCAATGGCTGGGGTCTTGGTGCACCTGTGCCAGCCATTGGTCGATCGGCCCGCCGAGCACGTCCAGCCGTAGCGGCAGGCTCAAATGGTTTTCGCCCGGCAGTTCGAGGTAATGCGCACGCGCGCTGGCCAGGGCCAGTGCGCGGCCGTGCGCCACCGGAATGTGTTGATCGGCATCGCCGTGCAACAGCAGCACGCAGCTGCGCGTGTCGGCCAGGGCGTGCGCGACATCGACACGGTCCAGGTCCAGCTTGAGCTGGGTGTCGGCCGCTGCAATCACCGCGTCGATATTCTGGTCGGCATAGCGCCAGCGTGCATACGCCGCCACCGCCCGCCCACGCCACCCGTGCGGCTGGCTGGCGAGCAGGTGCGGCACCATGTCGCGGATGCCGCGCCCGGCATTGGCGAAGGATTCCATCGCCACCACGCCGGTCACGCGCGGGCCGAGTTTGTCGGCCGTAAACAGCGCGGTGGCCGCGCCGTAGGAAATGCCGAACAGATACAGCGGCCCGCGGATTTCGCCGCGTGGTTGCAGGGCGTCGAGCACATCGATGACGTCGTCGGACTCGCGCGTGCCGTAGCCGGACGGCCCGCCGCCGGAATGACCATGGTTGCGCAGATCGATGGTGACCACGCGGTAGCCGGCCTGCGCAAGCTGCAGCGACCAGGGCAGCAGCGAGTCGCCATCCATCATCCAGCCGTGCAGCAGCACCACGGTGCCGCGCGGCGCCGGCGGTTTGGCAGTCGGTGCCTTGAAACTGAAATCCACATCCAGCGCATGCGCCGGGTCGCTGCGCTGCCCCGTGTAGCGATAGTGCATGGCGTACTGGCCGGGGTCGATCGCGCGCCAGAAGATCGGCACGCCATCGCGCGTCACCACATGCCCGCTGCGATTGGGCACCGTGGCGATGGTGGCGGCAATGCGTTCTTCGTCCAGCAGCGGCGAGGTGCCACCGGGCGCAACCAGGCGCTCGCTGAGCGAGGTCGAAGAAGAGGAGCAGCCGGCCAGCCACAGGCAGGCGCAGACCAGCAGAAGCAGGCGCGTCATGGCGATCGATCGATGCAGCAAACGGCCGAGCAGGCTACGGCCTGCCCGGCCGGCGCATCTACCGCATTGCGGTGACAGAACCATGACAGCCTGCAATACGTTCAGCCGCCGCCGCGTGCTTCGCCGCGGCTGTCACCATTGCCGATTCCCGGCGGACCAAGGCCCGCCTACACCTCACGCAGCGCCGTGGTAATCGGCAGACGCGCCGCACGCAGCGCGGGAAACAGTCCGCCCACCAGGCCGATGCCCAGCGCCCACTTCAGCCCGCTCCAGAGCAGCTCTGGCGAGACCTTGAACTGGAAGACCACCTGGCTGAAGTTACTGCCCAGCGTGGAGACGGTGTAGCCGTTGAACATCGCCCAGGCGATCGCGCCGCCCAGCAGCCCGCCCAGCAATGCCAGCAGCATGGTTTCCAGCATCAGCGCCATGATCACCGGCGTGCCGCGAAAGCCGATCGCACGCATGGTGGCGATCTCGCGCGCGCGCGTGGCCACCGCCGCATACATGGTGTTGAGCGCGCCGAATACCGCGCCCACTGCCATGATCGCCCCGATCACCGTGCCCAGGATGTTGATCAGCTTGTTCAGGCCGCCGCCCTGTTTGCCGTAGTAGGCGCGGGTGGTTTCCACATCCAGCTTGAGCCGCGGATCGGCAGCCATGGCGGTCTTGAACGCGCTGAAGCCTGCCTTGCCGTTGGTGCGCACGCTGATCGACTGATAGGCACTGCGGTTGTAGGTGGTGGCCAGCGTCTGCGCGTCGGTCCACAACTCCGAATCGTGCGCATCGCCGGAGGCGAACACGCCCACCACCGTCCACTGCTGGCTGCCAAGCGTGAGGGTCTTGCCCAGCTCCAGTCCGCGGAACTGGTTCAACGCGCCCTTGCCCACCACCATTTCGCGCAGGCCGGTGTTGAAGCGGCGGCCCTGCACGATCTTGACCTTGTCATGCACGGCCCAGGCCTGTTCGCCCACGCCACGCAGTTGTGCGTTGACGTCGGTGCCGTCGGCGCGGGAGGCGATGTTCACCACTTGCGACAATTCCGGCGACAGCATCGGGCGGCCATTGGCATCGGCCGCAATGCCGGGCAGGCTGCCGATCAGCGGCACCAGGTCGCGGGTGATCACCGAGTTGGTCTCCGCCTGCGAACCGCCGCGCAGGACGATCGCGGTGGTGTCGTCGCCGGTGCTGTTGAGCGTGGCCTGAAAGCCCTGGCCCATTGCCAGCATCGCCACCAGCACGCCGACCACGCCGGCAATGCCGACCACGATCACCGAGCTGGACCCCCAGCGCTGCGGCAGCGTGGCGATGCCGATGCGTGCGGCCGCCAGCGAGAGCCTGCCGCTGCGTGTGGCCACCAGCCACACCGCCAGCAATCCACCGATCGGCAGCAGCACCATCCACGGCAGTGCGATCCAGGCCGCCAGCCCAATTGCCAGCAGCACGACCGACAGCGCGTTGACCCCACGATCTTTCCATTTGCGTTGCATGTGCATGCTCCTGTCAGCGGCCGGCGAGTGCATCGACGATCTTCAAGCGCTGCGCGCGTAATGCCGGCAGCACACCCACCACGATGCCGATGCCGGCCATCAGCCCGACCGCGACAAGCCAGGTCTGCAGCGGCACGGTCTGGGTCGGCATCAGGCCGCCGCTGCGCGCTGCAACCGCCGGGATCACCAGCGCCGCCAGCCCCATGCCGATCAGCCCGCCCAGGCCGATCAGCAACATCGACTCCACCATCACCAGGCTCAGCACGGTGCGGTCCTGAAAGCCCAGCGTCTTGAGCGTGGCCAGCTCCGGAATCCGCTCGCGCACGGCCTGTGCCATGGTGTTGTCGGTCAGCAGCAGCAAGGTGAAAAACACCGCGGCCATGATCGAGGTGACGATCAAGCCGATATCGGCAAACTGCTTGACGAAGGCTTGCTGAAATGCCGATTCGGTCTGCGACTTGGTTTCATGGTCGGAGTTGGCCGACAACGCATCGATGGCCTGCGCCACGCGCGATGCCTGGTCGGCGTTGCGCAGCGTCACCGTGTACCAACTCACCCTGCTTTTGATGTAGTCGTTGGACTCGTCGAAGTACTTCCAGTTCATCATCAACTGGCGTTCCTGGTTGGCGGCCACGGTGCGGTCTTTCATGCGGAAGATGCCGACCAGTTGCAGCGGCCAGTCGTTGCTGCCGCCGCGCGGAAAGATGGTGGCCTGCAGCGGAATGGTGTCGCCGATCTTCCAGCCATTTTCCTTGGCCAGGCTTTCGCCGACCACCGCGCCGGTGCGCGTGGTCTGGAAGGCCTTGAGCTGGTCCTTGGGCAACTGATATTCGCTGTAGACGTCGAAGAAATTGGGCGCCACCGAAAAATTCGGAAAGAAGTTCTTCGGGTCGCGATAGATGCCGCCGAACCACATCGCCGAGGTCACGTCGCGCACGCCCGGCACGCTGCGGATCTGGTTTTCCAGATTGATCGGCAACGATTGGGTGATCGACAGACGCGAGGCCACCACCAGCCGGTCCACGCCGCTGACGCTGCCGCCGGAGGTGAAGGCCACGCGCACCGAATCGAGCATGCCGAACAACAAGAACGCCGCCACCACCGAGAGCAAGGTCAGCAAGGTTCGGGTCTTGCTGCGGAACAATTGGGCCCACACCAACGCGAGATACTTCATGGCAGCGCTCCCTTACAGTGCAAGCGGCGCATCGGCCAGCTCGCCCTTGTCCAGATGGATGGTGTGGGTGGCGTATTCGGCAGCCTTGGGGTCGTGGGTGACCATCACGATGGTCTTGCCATGTTCGCGATTGAGTTCCTGCAGCAGGCGCAGGATTTCTTCGGCGTTGTGGCGGTCCAGATCGCCGGTGGGCTCGTCGCAGATCAGGAAAGTAGGGTCGGAGACAATTGCGCGCGCAATCGCCACGCGTTGCTGCTGGCCGCCGGACAATTCGCTGGGCTTGTGGTTGCGACGCTCCTGCAGGCCGACCAGGGTCAATGCGATCTCGGCATTGCGCTTGCGTTGGGCGGCATTGAGCGAGGTGAGCAGCAATGGCAGCTCCACATTCTTTTGCGCGGTGAGCATCGGCATCAGGTTGTAGAACTGGAATACGAAGCCGACGTGGTGGCTGCGCCAGGTCGCCAGCTGGCCGCCGCTCATGCGGTCGATGCGCTCGCCTTCGATCTCGATCTCGCCACCGCTGGGGTTGTCCAGCCCGCCGATCAGATTGAGCAAGGTAGTCTTGCCCGATCCGGAGGGGCCCATCAATGCCACGAAGTCGCCGCTGGCGATCTCCAGATCGATGCCGTGCAGCACCTGCACCTGCTCGGGGCCGCGTTGGTAGGTCTTGGTGATGTTGCGCAAACTGACGAGAGCGGACATGGCAACTCCTGGCGGTGCGATGGAAGAGGTGACAGCAGTGCGCAGAGCGACTGCGGATGTGGTGCGGCACTGCAGTAACACGAGGAACTGAAATGCGATGAAGCGATGGGGCGAGTGCAGGCAAGGCATCGACTGCTGTGGCGACACCTGTGCGGCGCACGCTGCCGATGCCTGAAACGTGCCTGCGACGACAACGGTTGAGATATTGACGAACATCGCAACTGCAGATACGCAAGCACAGCCGATACCGCGTTACTGGATTTCACCGGCGTTCCCTCGCAGCGCGATGCAGGCGCCTGCGTCGTTGCCGTTTCCATCAACGCGCTTTCCGTATTCCCCTGAGTGGTGACCGCCTGCGCTGTGTTGGTTGTGCGTTACTCGGCAGCGTCCGGCGCTGCTTCGGTCACCTTGTCGCCATCGTTCAAGGTTTGCGGCGGATTGAGTACCACGCTGTCGCCTGCGGCCAGGCCGGAGAGCACCTGCCTGTCTTCGCCCATCACCATGCCAGTGGTGACGGCATGCGCGCTGACGGTGTTGTGCTCGCCGACCACGAACGCGACCGTGCGCGTGTCGCGCTCCACCAGTGCGGCGGCCGGGACGCGCACGCCCTGCGGCTTGGCTGCTTGCTGCGGTTTGGCCTGCTCCAGAAAGCTGACCCGGACACCCATCTCCGGCACGATGCGCGGGTCCTTGACCTTGAGCGCCACGCGCACTTTCACCGTGGCCTTGCCGCGGTCGGCGGTGGGGATGATGGCGATGACCTCGCCTGGAATCTTCCATTCCGGGTAGGCGTTGAGCACCGCTTCCACCGGCATCTTGGGTTGCACGCGGCCGATGTAGGACTCGCCCACTTCCACCTCGATTTCCAGCGATTCCATGTCCACGATGGTGCCGATACCGGTACGGGTGAATCCGCCGCCGGCCGACAACGGCGAGACGATTTCGCCCGGCTGCGCTGCCTTGGCGGTCACCACGCCGGCAAACGGCGCGCGCACCACGTTGAAGTCAGAGCGGATACCGGCAATGGCCAGTTGGTCGGAAGCGACCTGCACATTGCGCTGCGCGTTCTGCAGCTGGGCGCGCAAGGCATCGCGCTGCGCAATGGCCTGGTCGTATTGCGAGCGCGACACCAGCTGCGCACCCACCAACGACTGCAGGCGCGTGGCATCGGCGTTGGCTACCGCCAGTTGCGCCTGCATGTTGTCGACCTGGCTGCGTGCGGCCGACAACTGCGAGGCCGACAAGCTGCGCTGCGCATCGGCATCGAGCGGGTCGAGTGTGGCCATCACCTGGCCCTGTTCGACGCGCATGCCTTCTTCGATCATCACCTCGCGCACCTTGCCGGTGACTTGCGCCGACACCGTGGCCATGCGTCGTGCCACCACATAGCCGGAGGCGTCCAGCACCGATGCGCTGCTGCTGCCGGCGCTGATCGCCACCACCGGCGCGGTCTGCACCTGCACCACCGGGCGGCGCGTGAACCACCACGCGGCGGCGGCCAGCACGATGACGAGGATCACTGCGGCGAGGATCCAGCCGGTACGGCGGGCGGGCGGCGGCGTGGCAGGGCGCTGGCGGTCGATGCGGAGTTGCTTGAGCAGATCGGCGGAAGTGTTCATCGATGACCAGGACGGAAGGCTGCGCGAAATGTGACGGTCTACAGGCGATGCCGCAAGCTGCCGGAAGTCACCAACTGCGGTGCGGCGACGAACGGTCGATGCGCCGATGCCACCGCCAGATGGTGCGCAGCATGCAGTCAGCGCGGCGCGCTCACCAGTGACAGCTGTCATCTGCACACCATGACACCGGCAACTGGTGCACCAGCGCTGCGGCAGGCCATGCTGGCGGCTCCTCCGGCAATCCGCTAACGGCATGCTTTCCTTTGCATTTGCAGACTGCACGTATCTGGCTTGCGCTTGCGCAGGCCAATCGCAACCCCGGTGGGCGATCGCATCGCAGCAAGCACCGGGAGCATGCATGAGGCCGCTCACCCGTATCGTCCTGCACGCAGCCGCACGCAGGCGGGCCCGGCAGTGGCAGAATCCGCTCATCCACACGGACCTTCGCTGATGCGCCCCCGGTTTCCCGCATGGCTTCGCCCCGCCGCCAGTTCGCAGGTTGCCGCGCGGCTGGCGCAGGGCCAATCGCCGTGGATGGACAGCGTGCACCTGCTGTGGTCGGCCTGGGTATTCGTGGTGCCGGTGTTTTCTGCGCGGGGCTACGACAGGACCTGGCTGTTGTGCACGCTGCTCTCGTATCCGGTTTTCCTGCTGCTGTACGCACGCATGTTGCTGGCGCCACGCGGCACCTTGTATCGCTACGCCTGGGCGATGGCGGTGATGAGTGCCGCCTTGTTGCCGGTGTATTCGTCGGGCATCAGCTACTTCATCTTTGCCTGCCTGAGCTTGCGTCCCTCCACGCGGCCTGGGTTGTGGCGGCACTTTGCGATGTTGCTGCTGATGAATGCGTTGTACCTGAGCTGGGCGCACTGGCTCGGGTTGAGCATGCAGGCGCTGGTGTGGATGCCGGTGACGGTGCTGGGCATGGCCGCCGTGGGCGCGGTGTACAGCATCAACGAACGCAAGGACGCGTTGCTGCGCTTGTCGCAGGACGAAGTTCGTCGTCTGGCGGCCACTGCCGAACGCGAGCGCATCGGCCGCGACCTGCACGATCTGCTTGGCCATACCTTGTCGCTGGTGGCGCTCAAATCCGATCTGGCTGCGCGCCTGATCGAGCGCGACCCGCAGGCCGCACGCAACGAGATCGACGCGGTGGCGCAGGTCTCGCGCGAGGCGTTGGCGCAGGTACGACGCGCGGTCACCGGCATCCGTGCTGCCGGCCTGGTTGCCGAACTGGCATCGGCGCGGGTGCTGCTGGACCTGGACGGCATTGCGCTGGAGCAACAGCTGGAGCCGCTGGCCTTGCCGCCCGAGCACGAAACCGCGCTTGCGCTGGTGGTGCGCGAGGCGGCCACCAATGTGCAGCGCCACGCGCAGGCAAGACGCGTGCGTGTGCAACTGCGCGCGCACGGCGATCAGGCCGTGCTGGAGATCACCGACGACGGCCGCGGCGGCGTGATCGTGCCGGGCAACGGCCTGGACGGCATGCGCGCACGCCTGCACGGCCTGGGTGGCGCGCTGGATGTGCAGGCCTTGCCGCGCGGCATGCGATTGCGCGCCAGTGTGCCGTTGCCGCGGCCTGCGGTTGTCCCCGCAACGCCGCCGGTGATGCCGCAGCCGCTCTAACGCGCCGTGGTTGCGCTGCCAAGTGCACGGCATGCGTCGGCGCTGTTATCGTGCGCAACCGTTGCATGCATGCGAGCGCGACCGATGATCCGGGTGTTGTTGGCGGAAGACCAAGCCTTGCTGCGTGGCGCGCTGGTGGCCTTGCTCGGACTGGAGGACGATATTGCGGTGGTCGGCAGCGCCGGCGATGGCGAAAGCGCGTGGCGCGAACTGCAGCGCCTGCAGCCGGACGTGCTGGTCACCGATATCGAGATGCCTGGCCTGACCGGGCTGGAACTGGCGCAGCGGATCCAGCGCCAGGCGTTGCCGGTACGGGTCATGATCGTCACCACGTTCGCGCGTCCGGGATTTTTGCGCCGTGCCCTGGATGCCGGCGTGGCCGGGTATCTGCTCAAGGATGCGCCGGCCGAACAGCTGGTCGATGCGTTGCGGCAGGTGCACCGCGGCGGGCGGGTGATCGACCCGCAGCTGGCCCTCGATGCGTGGGTGGAAGCAGACCCCTTGAGCGAACGCGAACGGACTGTGCTGCGGCTGGCCGGCGAAGGCCGCTCCGCCAGCGAGATCGCCCAGCAGTTGCAGCTCTCGCACGGCACGGTGCGCAATTACCTGTCCGAATGCATCGGCAAACTGGGCGTGGCCAATCGCATCGAAGCCTACCGCCTGGCGCGGCAGAAGGGCTGGTTGTAGTGCAGCCAGTCGATGGTTTGCGTGCGCGGGAAGCTGACGTTTTCGGGGTGCGGGATTGCATGCAGGTGCGCCGCGCCTAATCGACGCGAGCGCACCACAAAGCCGCCATCGACGACGGTGCATCGGTTGCTTCATCCGCCAATCTGCAGCTATTCCAAACGCGTGCGAAGGCATGCGATTTGCACCCAGGTACACTGCACAGCATCGAAAAACACGGCGAGCGATGCATGAAATCTCTGTGGCTTTCGGGCCTGCTGTGGATATGCGCCTTCAACGCGTCCGCCGAGCAATTCAAGATATTGGTGGCTGCCATTCCCAACCAGTATCACCACGACTATATCCCCGTGGCCAAGCCGCAATTCGAAGCGATGGCGCGCAAGCATTATGTCCAGATGGTGTGGGCGTGGAATGCCAAGGCGTTCGATGGCGACCTGTCGCAATACGCGGCCATCGTGTTGCTCAATACGCCGGCCACCGATCTCGACCCAGCGCAGCGGGCCAACTTCCAAAAATACGTGCGTAACGGCGGCGGCGTGGTCGCGGTGCACAAGGCCTTTGCGATCAAGCGCGGTGAATGGGAGTGGTACGACCACATGATCGGCCGCTCGTTCCGCACCCATCCGTACATGCAAACGGCGATGGTGGATGTGGCCGACGCCAATTTCCCGGCCACTGCCGGCCTGCCCAAGCGCTGGGTATGGAGCGACGAATGGTACGAATACGATCCGCCCTACAGCGACGACTTGGTCACGCTACTCACCGTCGACGAACGCAGTTATGACCCCACCTTGATCTGGCCAGGGCAGGTCGCCAAGGGCATGGGCCAGCAGCACCCGGTGGCGTGGTACCACCACTTCGAAGGTGGCCGCATCTTCGCCACTGCGCTGGGCCATCTGGCCGAAGCCTACAACGACCCACGCTATCTGGAACACTTGTACGGTGGGATCTATTGGGCGGCCACCGGCAAGGGCATCGAATCATCTGCGCCAGCGGCCAGAACAAAACGCCAGCGTTAGGCACCAGCCCTTCTCCCAGGCGGGAGAGGGGTGGGTAAGGCGACGGGCGAGGCCAGCCGCGTGGGCCTACTTCAATCGGCTGCGCCCGCATCCTCGTCCGCCCCTGCGGGGCACCTCCTTCCCCATGAAGGGCAGACGATGTCCCAGGGAGAAGGAACTGCGTGCTGCCACTGTGTGCCGATCATCTGCCAAGCCGCGTCAGCCCACCATCAACTGCGACCCCATCACCGCGCAGACTGCTCTCCACGCGCCATGCTGGAAAACACCCCGTCGCGGCGTACCCAGGCGTGAAACAACGCCGCGCTCAGATGCCCCAGCACGGTGGCAAATAACAGATACGCCAGCCAGCCATGCGCGCTGCGCAGCCAGGCATACAGTGCAGGATCGTGCGGTGCGATCGCCGGCAGGTTCGCGCCTGGCCACAGCACGATCGGGTAGGCGCCGGCCGACAGCATCGCCCAGCCGATCAACGGCATGCCCAGCATCAATGCATACAGCAGCCAATGCGAGGCAATCGCGGCAGCCCTTTGCCATGCCGGCAGATCGGCCGGCAGCGGCGGCGGGCGATGGCGCAAGCGGTTGATCAGGCGCAGCACCGCCAGGATCAGAATCGCGATGCCCAGCGGGCGATGTAGATCGATCAACCACGGCCGCTGCGTCACCGAGGCCACCATGCCCACGCCGACGAACAGCATGGTCAGGATCATCGCGGCCATCAGCCAGTGCAGCACGCGCGCTGGCAGATTGAAGTGGGTACGGCGGCTCATTGGCGTGCTCCCTGGCCGGTGGCGGCGCTGCCCGTGCCGTTGGCGATCTCGCGCTCGCGGCGGTTGAACGATTGCGAATACACCGACGAGCGCGCTGCCAGAATCGGGTCATTCGATGCGGCAAGGCCCTTGGGCAAAATCAACGGGTCGTAATTGAGATCGCGACACGGGCCGGTGGCCTGCGGCTGCGCACGCTCGATCGAGAGCGTGCCGGCCACGATCTGCTTGCGGCGTTCCGGCCACGGTTGCGACGGGTCGTCCACCGCATCGCCGGGCTCGGCGATGGTCAGCACCATGTCCCAACGCAGCGGCCCGTGCGCCAGCCGCGCGTCCAGGTCGGTGGCGAGAAAATCGCCATCGGCCTGCTTGCGTTGCGCGGCGCTCAGTTCCTTGAATGGCGTATGCGGGCGCATCGACCAGCGGATGTAGCGTTCGCGTCCGTCGGCGGCAATCGCGCGGAACGCATTGACGCCGTTGTATTGCGTATTGGCCCAGCTGTCCGACCACGGCGCAGTCTTGGCCCACTGCTGGAACTTGGCCGCTTCCGGATACTGCTTGCCGAACGCCGCCAGTTTTTCGGGGTCCGGCTTGCCGGTGGCCGGGTCTGGCTTGGAGGCCACGTTGAGCGCCTGAAAGCCGGCCGGCGTGGCGACCACGAAGAACGGGAAGCTGTTCATCGCCGTGCGCCATTCCTGCCCATCGTCGCTGCGCAACAGCAGCGCCATGCTGCGTACGCGCGCCTGCCCGTCCGGCCCGTGCGGGTCGCCGCCGCCGATCGACATGCGCCCCAGCACCGGCGTGCTGGGCTGGCTGAAGATGCGTGCCGACGACAGCCAGGTGGCCTTGCCGCTGGACTGGAATTGCCCGCTCACGCACACCCCTTTGGTATGCGCGCGGCGAAAGCCCGGATGCGGCGGCCCGCTGGATTCGATGGTGTCGGTCATGCGCGCGGCAGTGAGCCGGTCGCCACCGATCCAGCCGGCCGTCCAGGCAAACGCAAGCGCAACGCCGCCGGCAATGGCGGCAATCCCCAACAATGGCAGCACGGGGCGGCGCGCGCGCGGGGGCGAGGGAGGTGGCAACGTCATGGCTGGCTCCGGTGGTCGATACTGTGAGTGGTTGATACGAGTGAGACGACATGCGAGCCGCGTTATTCCCTCGTCCACCAACGACGGTGGCACGCACCGATCGCGGGAATAATCCACGCTCCAGTGCGTCTACCGTGTGATGCCACCACCACGCCCGCCAATGGATGCTCTGGACGATGACCAACTGCGCGCCGTGCTGCCGGCGCTGCGCCGCTTTGCGCGCTCGCTGAGCGGCGAGCCCGCCAGCGCCGACGATCTGGTGCAAGCCACACTGGAGCGCGCGCTGCGGCGGTGGCACACCCGGCATACCGCCGAAGCCCTGCAGCCCTGGCTGTTCGCCATCCTGTACCGGCAGTTTCTGGATGGGCAGCGGCGTGCCGCGCGCTGGCAGCGGGTCGTGGGCCTGTTCGCGCCGCAGCAGCCCAGCCAATCCGCGTCCGCTGAGCAGGTGCACGACGGCCGTGCCATGCTGGCCAGCCTTGCATCATTGCCGGCCGAACAACGCGCGTTGTTGCTCTTGGTCAGCGTGGACGGTTTCAGTTATCGCGAAGTGGCCGATACCCTCGGCATCCCGATCGGCACCGTGATGTCGCGCCTGTCGCGTGCGCGCGAACGCCTGCGTGCCGTGAACGAAGGCCAGGTGAATCACGCACCTGCATTGAGGATCCTGAAATGACCACCATACCGCCCGACGAACACGCGCTGCACGCCTACGTCGATGGCCGCCTGACGCCGGAGCAACATGCAGCAGTGGCAGCCTGGCTGCAGGCACATCCCGCTCAGGCCGCGCGCGTGGCGGCCTGGAAGCGCGATGCCGAAGCGCTGCGTGCCGCACACGCCGGCCTGATGGCGGAGACTGGCGCCGTAGCCTTCACGCCTGCGGCGATTCGCCGTGGCTTGCAACAGCGCCGTCGTGCCGCGTTTGCCGTGGCCGCCAGTTGCGTGCTGGCACTTGGCCTGGGTACCGGGCTGGGCTGGCAGCTGCATGCGAGCCGGATCGCCAGCCAACGCGTGCCGATGGCCGATGCAGTGGCCGCCTACCGCCTGTTCGCCGATGCCGACGCGCATCGGGGCGTTGGGTTGGACGTGCAGCGCCGCGCCGAGTTGGAACCGTGGTTGCGCACGCATTTCGGCAACGCAGGCGCGGTGCCGGATCTGCGTGCGCAGGGGTATACGTTGCGCGGTGGGCAATTGCTGTCCACACCGGAAGGCGCGGCCGCGATGCTGGTCTACAGCGATGCCGACGGCGCACGCATTGGCCTGTATCTGCGTCCACGCAGCGGCCCGATGCCGACCGGCGAGCGCCGCGATGGCCGGCTGTTGGCGCAGTACTGGGCCGAAGGCGACACCGCATTCGCGCTGGTCGGCCCGGCGACGCAGACACGCATGCGCACGATCGCGCCGTTGTTGCGTCGCCAGGGCTGACCAGCGCAGCGCAAGCGTTGTGCTGGCCTCAGCCTGATTGCAGCGCTGCCCGCGCTCAGCCGCCGTAGCGTTGTTGCAGCATGGCGAACGCCGAGCGCAGTGCCAGCGCTTCGCCGCCGGCGGGGCGGCCGGGGCGGTCGCTGTCATTCCAGGCGTAGACGTCCAGATGCGCCCACGGCCGGCCGGGTGCCACGAAGCGTTCCAGATACAGCGCGGCGGTGACGGCGCCGGCCATGCGCGAGCCGGCGTTGGCCATGTCGGCTACATGGCTGTTGAGATAACGCAGGTATGGGCGCCATAGCGGCATGCGCCACACCGGGTCGCGGGTCTGTTCGCCGGCACTGATCCAGGCCTGCGCCAGCGCATCGTCGTTGGCAAAGAGCGCCGGCAGGTCCGGGCCCAGCGCGATGCGTGCCGCGCCGGTAAGCGTGGCGAAATCCAGGATCAGATCCGGGTGCTGCTCGGTGGCATAGCTCAGCGCATCGCACAGCACCAGGCGGCCTTCGGCATCGGTGTTGTCCACTTCCACCGTCACGCCGGCGCGGGTGGTGATCACTTCACCAGGGCGGAATGCATCCGGGCCCACCGCGTTCTCCACTGCCGCAATCAGCAGCGTCAGCCGCACCGGCAACTGCTGCGCCATTACCAGACCGGCCAGCGCCAACGCATGCGCCGCGCCGCCCATGTCCTTTTTCATGTTGCGCATGCCATCGGCCGGCTTCAGATCCAGCCCGCCGGTGTCAAAGCACACACCTTTGCCGACCAGCACCAGATGCGGATGCGCCGTGTCACCCCACTGCAACTGGATCAGTCGCGGCGCGCGATGCGAGGCGCGCCCCACGGCATGGATGGTGGGGAAGTTCTGCGCCAGCAACGCGTCGCCGACGATCGCATCGACTTGTGCGCCATGCGCCTGTCCCAGCGTGCGTGTGGCCTCTTCCAGATGCTGCGGGCCCATGTCTTCGGTGGGCGTGTTGACCCAGTCGCGCACGCGCAGGCACGCCTCGATCAGTGCATGCGTATGTGCCGAGGGCGTTGCAGCCAGTTCGGCCGGCGCGCGCGGCACCTTGCGATAACGTGAAAAGCGATAAGTGCCCAATCCCCAGCCCAGATGCAGCAATGCCTGCTCGGCATCGCTCAGCGGGTTGGCCAGCGTCCAGCGGCTGGCCGGCGGTAGGGCCATCGGCGCATGCGCGTAGGCGTAGGCATCGGCCCGGTCACCGATCCCCAGGACCGCGCCGGCCAGCCCGTTGTCGCCCGGCAACAACAGCACGCTGCCCGGCGCGGCATCGAAACGCTGTGCCTGCGCCCACGACAGCACACCGGTGGGCTGCTCCGCGCACCAGCGCGTAAAGTTCTCGCGGTCGAGCACATACAGCGGCAAGGCTGCGGCATGGGGATCGGTGAAACCGGTGAGGTGCGACATGGAAATCCTCGAGTGCAGCGCCGTGCGCCGCGCAGAGTGGCTCAGGCGGGAAGGGTGATGCCGGCGTTCATCGGGCCTGGATGCGGCTGCTGCGCGTCCAGCCAATCGGCCAGCCCGGTCATGCTGTCGAATTCCAGATCCGGCTGCTGGGTGGGATGCGACCACACCGCGCCCTCGCGATTGATCCAGCAGGCGCGCAGGCCGGCATCCAGCGCGCCCAGCACGTCCATGCGCACGTGGTCACCCACATGCAGCACTTCCGAAGGCGGCACCTCGAGCCGGGCACAGGCGGCCAGGAAGATGCTCGGGTCGGGCTTTGCGCTGCCGTGTTCGCGCGAGCCCAGTTGAAACGCAAAGTGGTGCATCAGCCCGATGCGCTGCAAATCGGCATTGCCGTTGCTGAGCGCGGCCACCGGCACATGGGCGGCAATGCGCGCCAGCGCGTCGAGCGCATCCGGGTAGCATTCCACCTGGTTACGCGCCGCATAGAACACCTCGTAGGCCGGCTCCAGCAACGCCAGATCGCCGCCGCTCTCGCGCAACGCCATTTCCAACGTCAATCGGCGCAGCGCGCTGAGGTCGTGATGCAGGTGCGGGTTGTCGGCAAAGCTGCGCTCACGCAACTGGCGCATCGCCTCCACCGGAAAGCGCTCGGCAGTCACCGGGCTGTGCTCGCGCATCCAGTCGTACAGCACCTGATCGATCCGCGCCCCGATCGGCGCAAAGGGCCACAACGTATCGTCGAGGTCGAGGGTGATGGCGCGGATGTGGAAGCTCATCGCACGATTGTAATGCCGGGAATGGAGAGTCGGGAATCGAGAATGGGCAGAGCACCGCCTCTGCGCTTGCGATTCCCAACTCCCGATTCCCCATTCGCGGCTACTCAAGCAACCGCGCCCAGCGCTGCATCCCGTCCACCCGGCTCAGCACCATCTTGATGCAGACCAGCAACGGCACCGCCAGCAGCAGGCCGACCATGCCCCACAGCCAGCCGAACAGCATCAGCGCCAGGATCAGCATCAGCGGCGAGATCGCCATGCGTCGGCCCAGCACGATCGGCGTCACCACCTGGCCTTCGATCGTGTGCAGGGCCAGGTACAGGATCGCCGGCAGCAGCGAGGACAAGGTGGTGCGAAATTCCACAAAACCCATCAGCAGCATCAGCATCACGCCGATCAACGGGCCGACATACGGTGCGAAATTCAGCAATGCGACCACCGTTCCCCACAGGATCGCTTCGGGCAGCGGAATCTGCAGCACAGACAAAATGCCGGCAAATACCAGCCCGACCAGGGTGTTGATCACGCTGATGGTGAGCACGTAGCGCGAGACCTCGCGCTCGATGTCCAGCATGATCTCGGTGGTGAACCGTTGCTGCTGCCGGTTCGGTAGCAAGGCGATCGCATGCCGTTGCAGGCTTTCGCCATACACCATGAAGAAGAACGTCAGCAGCACCACCGCCAGCACCGAAGCCGCCAGCTTGGGCGTGCGGACCAGCGCCTTGTAAGGGTCGTCCATCTGCGTGCGAACGATCTGCACGCCGCGCTGGCCTTCGCCACCGGCCGCGCGTGCAAAGTTTTCCGCTGCCTGGTTGGCTTGCATCACCGGCTTGGTGAGATCGCGCACATCGCGCGCAATCTGGCGCATCTGCCGTGGTGCCTGTTGCACCCATTCGTCGGCAGGGCCGGCCAATTGCGTGGCCAACGTGACGGTGCCGGCCAGGCCTAGGCACAGGATGAGCAAGGCGCCGAGAAACCGCGGGATGTACAGCTTGCGCAGACCCCGCAGGATGGGGTTGCCGATCAGCGCGAAAAACGCGGCCAGCATGATCGGCAGGATGATCGTCTGCGCTGCCCAGAGGGTGTAACCAACAGCGAGCGTGGCCAGCACCACCAGCGAGGCCGGCGCGCGCGGGCGGGGCGCCGGTGCGGGCGGAAGCGAATCTGCCGCGGTGACGGCATCCGGTGAGTCGACGGGAAGAGACATGCGCGCCCTGGCAGCAGACTGGCGTGCTGCCAGCGGTGCGCCATTATCGGCGCAATGCGTCAACGGCGCGCACAGAGCCTGTGGGCAGGATGTCAGCGAACCAACGCTAGTCTGGCGAACTCGGCAGCAGCGCCCCTGTGCAGGTCGCGGGGCGTAGAGTCGGTTGTCGAAGTGGGATTGCCAGTGACCGCAGGATCCTGCCGCATGCTACTGACTGCGACAGCACGCATGCCGTGCGGAATTGGTGGTCAGGCGTCAGCGCTCTGGGCGAGGAAAGGACCATTCGTCGCACGATTCCCGCATTTCAGCGCTGATATCCGTCAGCCTTCGCAGCGAGCAGTTATCCAGCGGAAATAGACAGCGCGGATGCCAGCATTGCGGGCCCGTCGTGCAGCGGTCTTTCAAGCATTTACCAAGCGCACTACGCGCGGACTGCATGCAGCGCCGGGATCAGAACGCAGCGCCAGGACCAAACATGACCATGTGGCGGTGGCACCTCTTCAAAGCGGCACTGGTATGTTGATGCCTTGCACAGGCAATCCGCTGCTGTCGACGGCGGCCTGGCAAAGCCCTAGCCGCCGTGAATACCGTCCGCGCTCAGGCGGCGCGGTCGGCCGGGACCTGCACCACGGTCACCGGCGGGTCGGCTGCAACTTCCTCGGCATTGTCTGCCGCACGTTCGGCCTGCTCGGAAGCCTCCTGCGCACGGTGTGCAGTGAACAACGCAGAGATGGTACTGATCATCTGCAGAAGCTTGGGAATACCGCCAAGCTTGCTGGCGATGCTGCCCAATGCCGCTTGCGGTTCGTTGCGGCCGGTAACGAAGCCGAGCCCGAAGCCCACCGTTACGATCCGCAGTGGCGACCACCCGGCACGCCAGGTCTGGCGGAGTTCGCTCCAGTGCAGACGCGTTTCTTGCGCGCGTCCTTCGACCAGAAACTCGGCGCGTTCGACGCGTTGACGCAAGGTTCCAAACTTCATGGGCGTGCTCCACTGGCAGAGGTTGCCGCATCATCGTCCTTGCTCGGGTCATCGAAAATTCCCAGCTTGATGAGCTGACGGCGCGTTGCATTCATGCCGGTGTGGTCGAAGTAGAAAAACACGCGCCATGCCGCGATGCCGGTCACCAACAGACTCGCCAACGCAGTGAAAAACATCGCCTGGAACCACGACAGCCCGGCACGTTGCAGCAGGGCGATGATGGCACCGGCCAGCAGCAACCACGACGAGGCACCGAACACCACGGCTACGCAGGCCCAGGCCAGGCCACGCCCGAATGCGCTGCGTGCCAGTTGCAGATCGGCCGACACCAGCCGGCGCAAGGCGCGGCTGGTGTCCTTGGCCGAGCCCAGCGCTGCACGGCCGGCTGCGCCGACCGCACGTACGCTTTCGTCCAGTCCTGGCGTCTGCGCGCTTGCGTCTGGCGCGTCGGTTCCGGCAGCGGGAGAGGCCTGATCGCTCACGACTTAGTTGTCGTTGCTGCGTGCCAGCTTGGCGATGACCCAGCCAGCGGCGAAGGCAACGCCGAAGGCAGCCAGCGGACGCTCGCGAATCAGATCGGTGGCGCTTTCCAGCAGATCGTTGCCCTTGGCAACCAGGACATCCATCTGCTCCTTGGCAGCGGCACCGCCGAACTCGGCAGCGGCCATGCCGGCCAGCGCGGTGTCGGACAGCTCGGCCTTGACGTTGGCGCGACCGAGCTTGAGCTCATCGCCAGCGGCGCTGGTGGCGCCCCTGACCGCTTCGCCAGCGGCGCTCGCTGCCGACTTCAGGTGGGTGCCGGCTTCGCTCAGGTTTTCCTTCAGCTGATCGGTATTGGTGGGGCTCATGCGATATCTCCTTCGGTCATTGATGGCAGCCGCCACTCACGTGCGGTCGAGCGGTAGCAATAGCATCGGGGGGGTGTAGGAGGCGTTAGTGGAAGCAACGCCCGGTACACATCGCGTCAACGCATCAGCGCGTCGTACTGCGCGTTGCCACGCAGGATGCGCACGACAAGCTGCTGCGGTTTACGCTGGAAATTGGCCCGCCAGCTGGCAAGGTCGGCGAACTCGCCCACGCTGCTGGCCACGATCACATCGCCAGCGACCAGGCCGTTGGCGGCAGCGCGACCGCCGCGTTTGACCTCGCTCACCATCACCCCGGTGATGCCTGACTGACGCAGCGATTCGGGGAGATCGACGAAGGTCGCGCCGGTCAGGCGCGGGTCCAGCATGTCGCCGGTGACGGCGCGGTCCTGCTCTTTCAGCGTGGCCTTGAGCTTGAGCGGCTTGCCATCGCGACGGATGTCCAGGGTCACCGCACTGCCAACCGCCTGCAGGCCTTCGTAATTGTGGAGCGCCTCGGCGCTGTCCACGCGCTGGTCGTTGGCCGCTACCACGACATCGCCCGGTTGCACGCCTGCCGCCGCCGCTGCGGAGCCCGGCAACACCCGTGTCACCAAGGCGCCGCGCAATGAATCCACGCCAAGGCCCTGCAACATTTGCTGGGTGAGGTTCTGGGTTTCCAGGCCGAGCGTGCCGCGCACCACCACGCCCTTGGTCACCAATTGCTCGACGACATTGCGCGCCAGGTTGGACGGAATCGCCAGCCCAAGGCCGATATTGCCGGCCATGCTGCCCTGTGGATTGAAGCTGGCGGTATTGATGCCCACCAACTGGCCTTGCAGGTTGACCAGCGCGCCGCCCGAGTTGCCGGGGTTGATCGAGGCGTCGGTCTGGATGAAGTTCTGATAGCCCAAGCCGCGAATTCCGCTACGCCCTACCGCCGAGACGATGCCGGAGGTGACGGTCTGGGTGAAGCCGAACGGGTTGCCGATGGCCACCACGAAATCGCCCACGCGTAGCGCGTTGCTGTCGGCCAGTTTGATATCGGTGAGGTTGTCGGCCTTGATGCGGATCAGCGCAATATCGGTATCGGCATCGGAGCCGATGAACTCGGCCTTGACCGTGCGTCCGTCGCCGAGCGTCACCTGCACGTCGTCGGCGTTTTCGATGACGTGGTGATTGGTCAGTACGTACCCTTTTTGCGCATCGATGATCACGCCCGAACCCAGCGATTCGTTGATGCGGTCCTGCGGCACCTGCGGAAACAGCCGGCGCAGGATCGGGTCATTGAAGAACGGATTGCGGACGCGCACCACCTGTTTGGTGTTCACGCTCACCACCGCGGGCATGGCCTGCTGCAGCATCGGCGCCAGCGATGGCACTGGCTGGCCGGCCACCGCAGCCGGCAATGCGGCGGCCGTTGGCAGGGTAAAGGCGGCGTTGCTGGGGGGCGTGGCTTCGGCGCGATTGTCCAGCCAGGCGTTGATGCCGGTGGCGGCAAATCCGCCGAAGGCAGCGGCCAGCGAAAGAGTCAGCAGGGTAGGCAGCGGTCGCATGGAACGGATTCCGGGTTACGCGGTGGATGAGGAATAGGGCGTCTGACTGCGTAAATCAAGCTGAACGAGAGTGCCTGCGCGCAATTTAACTGCCGGTGAAAGTGCCGCACATCCCTTGCCCTGATTGCGTTGACAGCCCGACGGGCCGGGCGTAGCGTCCGCTTGATCCGATGCCTGTTCAGCATGTTGCGTGCGGTCGCGCATCGCCTGAGTTTCCCGCACTGACGCCCTTAAGGAGGGTCTATGAGCAACGGCAATGGCGTAACGGCAACCCTGTCCGACGCCGTCGATAGCGTAAAAAGCACCGCCACCGAATTGACCGAGACCATCGCCAGCACCGCCAGCGAGGCGGTCGCCAGCGTGCAGGAGGCCGCAGGCACGGCGGTGGAAGAGGTCAAGACGCAGGTGGCCAAAGCGCGCAAGGCGGTGGTCAAGGTCGAAAAGAAGGTGGCCAAGAACGCCGGCACTGCGGCCACCGCAGTGAAACGCAGCGTGGCCAAGACCAAACGCTCGCTGGCGGCCACCAAGGACGCTGCCAAGGACAAGCTGGTCGCCACCACGGAAGCCGCCAAGCAGAAGCTCACCGCCACCAAGGACGCGGCCAAGCAAACGTTGACCTCGACCACGCAGGCCGCCAAGCAGAAGTTGAGCAGCACCAGTGCCGCGGCCAGGAAGAAGATTACCGACACCAAGGCCACTACCAGGCGCAAGCTGGAAACCGCCAAGGCCAATGCCAAGGCCGAAGCGGCCGCATTGAGTGCCAAGACGGCTGCCAAGAGCGCCGCACGCAAGACCGCCGTCGCAACGGTGAACGCACGCACGGCGGCGAAGAAGGCAGCGAAGAAGGCAGTGGCCAAGCCGGCGGCAGCGACGAAGACGTTGCTCAAGCCTGCAGCGAAGAAGGCGCCGGTCGCCAAGCAAACCGCGACCAGGCAGGCCGCAGTGAAGAAAGCCCCGCTCAAGAAGGCCGTGACCAAGACCGCGCTGAGGAAAGCCGCCAAGGTGACCAAGACCCCGGCCACGCGTGCCGTGGCAAAGACCACCGCCGCGCGCAAGGCAGTGGGCAAGAAAGCGGCAAAGCGCGTCACGCGCTGAGGTTGTCACGCTGCGGCGCAGGGTGCGATGTGCGGGTCGCCAGGTAGCCTGGAAGGCGTGCAACGCACGCGATAGGTGTCACTGACCCTGTGCAATGGTGAAGACGCCGGCGCTGTTCCATAGCGTCGGCGTTTTTGTTGCAGCGGCTTTGGCCAGCGCTCCCCGCCTGCAGCCAACACCCTGATGACCCTGCACTGCGCGGGAGGATTGCCCGAACGTATCGCGTGCGTGCACTCCGATACGCACAGGCATCGCGCATGCAATAAAAGGAGCAGGGCCTAGCGCATGCCATCGACCAACTGTTGCGCACCCAGGCCGATCCCTGCCTTGGCCGCGTCATAAGCACCAAGGCTGGCCTTGATGTTCATTGCGTTGGGGTACTGCTTTTCGACATAGGCCGCCAGCAGGCGATCGCTTGACGCGTCGAAGATTTCCACCGCATAGCTGACCGAGCCGGAGAATGCGCCCTCCTTGCCACGCGCGGCCTGCACGGCATTGTAGGCGCCGCCTCCGATATCGACCTTCATGAAGGTGCCGAGCACCCGCTTGCTGGGTTTGGCGCCGGTCAAGGTGAGCCGCACACGCAAGGTGTCGGGCCCGATGGCGGTGGTGGGCTGCCAGCGCTGGCCAATCGCGTCGCCGAACTCGCGTTGCATGAGATCGGCGAGCATGCGTTTGTCCTGCTCGGGTACCCCTTCGAATTGCGCGTCCGCGCCGCGGTAAATGCTCACCGGCTCGACCAATGCGGTGCGATACCGCGACCAATCGACCTGGCCGTGATACGCGTACGGCATGCGGCCGCCGCGGCTGCCATCGTGGGGGCGCAGGTAGCTCGAAGATGGCAGTTGGCGATAGGGCGTGGGGCGGGTGCTGGCGCAGCCGATCAGGCTGACGCTGACGACGGCGAGTGCGCAGTATCGAACGAAGCAAGAAGTCGACATGGAGAACTACCTGGTGGAAGAAGGCGAGTGGGCGCAGTTCCAGCGCGCTGGCGTGACCTGATGTTCAGTGCAGTAGAACGCTGGCAGCGGCCAAGGCCAGAACGGCCGTTGCGGCAGTGAACAACACGCCGCGCCTGGCCAGGTGCTGCAGGCGGCGGGCAGCGCGCGCGCTGCGGATATCCGGCAACGCGCACCAGATGTCGCGGTTGCGCGTGCCGGCAGAGCCGCAGCGAAATTCCGGCGCGAGAGGCCGTGGCAGCGGATGCGCAGCGACGGGGTCGTTGGCAGCGCACTGCCCGACCGGCAGCGACGGCGCGGTGGGGAAGTGTTGCGTGAAACGGATCGAATGAGGCATCACCAGGCATCCTTGATGCGTGCGGTGAGTGCACTGTAGGCAAGCGATTTTGGGAACTTATTGGATCAACGCGACGAACGCACCGCTTGGCGAAAGCGCGACATTTCTTTGCAGCACGCAATGGTGTCGGCATTAGAGCGACCACCAAAATGTAGCGAGCAGGTGGTGTGGACGGCGCTCGGGAGCCGCGATGTACGCGTCAGATGGGCCGTCTCGCGCTGCGCGCTGGGCGCTGGGTGTGTGCGTGCGCAGTCGCGCATTTCACGTACCCCTGCTGGTCCATCGCGCACCGCGCACTCGCCGCGCCAGCCTGTGGTTGCGCCGTCGTTTGGTTGGCCGCATATCGTAGTGCTCTCGCGCTGCAGCGCAGGCGGCTTCAGGTCGCGCCGGCAGGGCGGTTGCCGGCAAACACCACGCGCACGCAGAGGCCGCGTCCATCGTTGCCGTCGCCGGCTTCGATCGTTGCTCCGTGCAGGCGCGCAATGCCGGCGACCAGCGACAATCCGATGCCACTGCCCTGTACCGCGCTGCCGGGCACGCGATAAAACCGCTCGAAAATAGAAGCCTGCGCGCTTTCGGGCACGCCGGGGCCGTCATCGCTGACCTGCAGGAACGGGTGCAGTACGTCAGCGCGCACACAATAGCCGCAGCTCACTTCCACCTTGCCATGCAGGCGGCCATAGCGGATGGCGTTGTCGACCAGGTTGCGGATCAGAATGCCCACTGCATCCACATCGCAACGCAGCAGGCAGGGCGATGCCTCAACCTGTAACTGCAGCTGGCGTGCGTCGGCCTGCACGCTGAATTCGTCCAGCACATGCGAGATCAGCTCGCCCATTTCGACTTGATGATAGGCGGCTGAACTGATGCCGGCATCCAGTCGCGCCAGATCCAGCAATTGTTCGGCCAGCCGGTTGCTGCGCCGCGCGGTTTCCAGCAGTTGGCCCAGCGCGGCGTCCTTGGCCTCCGGTGTGGACGCGCGCAATGCGACCTCGGCGTAGGCATGCAGTGCCGAGAGCGGGGTGCGCAGTTCGTGCGCGGCATCGGCGACGAAATCGCGCTCGGCCTGGACGGCTTGTTCCACCCGCGCCAGCAAGGTGTTGAACGAGGCGATCAACGGGCGGACTTCGTCGGGCGCCTGTGCCAGCGGCACCGGCTCGGTATCCAGGCCGGTACGTTGCGCGATGGCGCCGGACAGGGCGCGTAGCGGCCGCAGCGAGGTCCGCACGGCCCACCACATCAATAGCCCCAGGATGCCCAATTGCACGGTGTTGAGCACCACGGCAATCAGGGTCTGCTTGACGCTCATGCGCGAGGATGGGTTGCCGATCGGGGTCGACGTGGCTGCCGCGCCGGGCGTCTCTGTCTGCGTATCGAAGCGGTGCTGGAGCGCGTCGGGCAAGGTGGCGATCAGTCGATCGCCGAGAAGGTTGAGTTCCTGCTCGAACACGCTGTGATGACCCTGGGTGACCAGTGCGACCAGGATCCATAGAGAGGTGGACCAGCTCAGCAGAACGATCGCGGCCAGCGCCGCCAGCATGCGTGCCTGCAGCGACTTCATTCCGGGGTCTTTCCGACCATGTAGCCCTGGCCGTAGACGGTGGAGATCAGCGCATCGCCCAGCTTGCGCCGCAACTGGTGCACATACACCGCGATCATGTTGCTGCCGCCTTCGGACGGGCCGCCATAGACGCCTTCTTCCAGCTGATCCTTGGTGACCACGCGTCCGGCACGTTCCATCAACGCCAGCAGCAGGCGATATTCGTGTGCGCTCAGCGCCACCCATTTACCGTCCTTGGTGACCTTGCGGCTGCCCGGATCCATGCAGACGTCGCCGTGGCTGAGCAGGGGCACCACGCGGCCCTGGCTGCGCCGGGTGACCGCGCGCAGCCGTGCCATCAGCTCGTCGAACTGAAACGGCTTGACTAGATAATCGTCGGCGCCGGCATCCAGGCCGCGGATGCGGTCGGTGAGCTGGCCACGCGCGGTCAGCGCGATCACCGGGGTGGCATCGTAGTGGCTGCGCATGAAACGGATCACGCTCAGCCCGGACTCGCCCGGCAGGCCGATATCCAGCAATACCGCACTGTAGCGGTGGTCCACCAGCACCGTCTTGGCGGCATTGGCATGACCGACATGATCGATGGTCCATGACTGCTGACGCACACCCTCGCAGATGGCGCTGGCCAGCATGGTGTCGTCTTCGACGAGGAGCAGATGCATAGGTGTTCTGCCGTGCGCAGGGCCAGTCCGAGATCCGCAGCACTGTCGGTGATGAAGTTTGGGCAAATATTAGGGCATGGCCAAACCGCATGCAGGCCAGGCCATGCATGCCGTTCGATCCCGTCTGGTCAGGCCCTGGCCGCCGCTCAGCGCTGCAGAATGGCGCGCAGCGCAGCGTCCAGGTGCAGGTACTGGAAGCGGAAGCCGGCATCGAGCGCGCGTTGCGGCAGCACGCGCTGGCTGATCAGCAGCAGGTCGGCCATCTCGCCGAAGCCCAGCCGCAGCACGCCGGCCGGCAGCGCCAGCAGGGCAGGGCGGTGCAGCACCTTCGCCAGCGTGCGCGCGAAGTCGGCATTGGTCACCGGATGGGGCGCGGTGGCGTTGTAGGCGCAGGGTTGGCCGTGCTGCAGCAGCCACAGCAGGAGCGCAACCATATCGGCGCGATGGATCCAGCTCATCCAGTGCCGGCCATCGCCGAACGGCCCACCGCCGCCGAATCGAAATGCCGGCAGCATGCGGGCCAGCGCGCCGCCATCGCGATCCAGCACGATCCCGGTGCGCACCCAGCTCACCCGCGGGCCGAGTGCGGCGATGGTGTTGGCTTCGGCCTCCCAGTCGCGGCACAGCACGGCAGAGAAGTCATCGCCGGCGGGCTCGGCCTCGGTCAACGCCGTATCGCCACGTTCGCCGTAGTAGCCCACGGCCGAGCCGGAAATCAGCACCGAGGGACGTTGTGCGGCCGGCTGCTGCGCAATCCAGTCATGCAATTGGCGCGTGATGCCCAGGCGCGATTGGCGGAAGCGCTGCTTGCGGGCATCGGTCCAGCGGCCGGCGGCCAGCGGCTCGCCAGCCAGGTTGATGACCGCATCGGCCTGCACTCCATCCAGCGTATGCACGGCGGTCATGCCGGGCAGGATGCGCTTGGCGCGGTGCGGGTCGCGGGTCAGCACGCTGACCTGATGGCCGGCCTGCAGCAATGCCGGGCACAGGGCCTGGCCAATGAAGCCGGTGCCGCCGGTGATGAGCAGATGCATGGAGGGCTCCTGGCCGAATCGATGCGGCACGATAGGCCAGGATCACGCCAAGCGAGGTGAAGCTGGCGCGCGCATGCGGCCGTGCGCTGCAGGGTCAGCCTGCGGCGTGGCCCAACGACCTCGAGGACAGCCGCATGTGCTGTCCACCCAACGCAAACGCGCCGGACTGGCCGGCGCGTTTGCAGGGCAAGCGCCTGATCGGCTGCTTACTTGGACGAAGACACCGCGTGGGCGCGTTCGAAATGCGCCGAGACTACGCGACGCGTCTCTTCCAGATGTTGCTTGACCGGCGCGCTTTCGGCGGCGGGCAGCAGTTCCGAATCGATGATCTTGATGGTGTCGCCATGGTCGATGACCATGTTGCGCATGAATGCATTGCGGTAGGCATCCTTGCCGTCCGGCAGGGTCAGCGTCTTGGACAGCGCTTCCACTGCCGCCTTGCCCTTGGCACGTATGGCCTGCGCGCGCGGGCTCTCGGTTGCGCCAAGCGACTTGGTCTTTTCAAGGTTGGCCTCGTGGTCGTGCAGCATCTGCTGCGCGAACTCGCCGGTGGCACCGCCCAGATCCTGTTCGATGGCCTGCTTGGCGAGTGCGATCTCGTTGTCGTCGATCGCAGCCAGCACGCCCAGCACCGCGCCATCGCCCTTGGCCAGCTCGGTCGCGCCGCTTCCGCTGACGGGCGCAGCCGTCGGCTCGGGCGACACCGCTGGCGCGGTGCGCGAAGCATCGCCGCCGGGGCGGTCGCAGGCAGTCAGAGAGAGCATGGCCAACAGCGAAGCGGTGAGAAGCGTGACTTTCATGAAGATCCTGGAATGATCGGCAATTGCCGGGGTGGAATGCAAAGGAGCCGCTAGGCGGCTCCGGGGAGGTCGGTCAGGCCCACTGCGGCTGGGCAACGGGCGCAATGCCCAATGGTCTGGCGGGCGCTTTGGGTGCGCGCACGGCGTCCTGCGCACTGCGGCAGGTACGTGCCATGCGAGCGGTGCGTTCGCGAATCAGCGCATGTTCGCTGATCGGCGCGCTACCCAACAGACTGGCCACGTGGAAGCCAAGGATTTCCTCCGCGCGGTCGCCCTGGTCGCTGACGATGTGCGGTACCAACCGCTCCAGTCGTTCCAGCTCCTGCTGCACTTGATACGGGGTTTTCATGACGATCTCCAATGAAAAACAGATGTTGCTCGATACTGCGGACTCAACTATTGCGCGCGCCCAAGCGCTGCCAGCAATCGGTTGCCAATTGTTCGTAGTTGGACTGTGTGCTGGATGAAATGAAGTGGTGCTCCAAGCGGTCCCGAAATAGGCGCAGACGTTCCTGGTCGCTCGAACGCGGGGCTTGCAGGTAGATATCGCAGGCCATTTTCACCACCGGGGACAACTCGCTGAACTTGCCTGCGCCGAGGTTGCCCTGGGCATGCCGCGCCTGCCAATGCGCGATTTCGGCCTGTACATCGATGACGGATGGATCTCTGCTCATGACTTGGGGTGTTCCGGTATAAACAAACTTGACCTGCAGAGTAACTGCGGGTATGTCAACGATTGATCATCGAACCCGACCATTGCAGCACTTCGGTGCATTGCACGCTTAACTGGTCAGATTGTTCGAGTGCATCTACACGCAATGCATGCAGGTGCGTGCATGTGGTCAATGCGTACCAAGTGACGCGTTTGAACCCGTGTGGTCGAAGCGACGCGTTGGTCTCGCATGCGTTTCGATGTCACGACTGCAACGTGGCCTGATCACACCAGGCAGGTGATCGCCGATCGGGCAAAATCGCTTTCGCAATGCCGCATTTCACGGAAGATTCTGAACCGCTCCACACCTGTGTAACGTCTGATCATTAAGGTAGGCGGCGACGTAATGGAGCGAGAGTACCCAGGATGCAGGACAGCGAGACCCGTAGCCCTAAGCCGCATCATGCAAGCGGCACACCTGAAGCGCGCGTGTGGTGGCATGCCTTGTTGGAGTTGCGCGGCGGGCGTATTGCCATCAGTTTGATCGTGGTGTTCCTGATTGTGCTTGGCTTGTATCTGGCACTGAAGTAAGGCTCCGGCGATACCCACTGCCACGACTCGTCCCTCAGCTGCGACCGAGGCCAGCAACGACGCGCGATCACGCCGCAGGGGAGATGTCATGGCACAGACACACTATCGGCAGGTGCTTGGGCATGCCACGCGCGTGGTGCCCGAGCATGGTCATGAGCGTGCAACGCACGCATGGGTCTGTCGCGAGGTCGCGCATTTGCTGGGCGTGCCCGATGCCGGCGTCGCTGGCGATGGCGTGATCGAAGTTGGAACATTCCACGTACCCGATGACACGCTCACTACCGCGCAAGCGCGCGGGCTGGGCATCCACGGCGTCGGTGACTTGCTCGGCGGTATCGTGCCGCATGCGTTTCTGGCCACCAAGGTCATCGGTCACCCACTGGTTTCTGACGACGCGGCAAGCACTGCGGGCTGGGACCAGGCGCTGGCCATGTCGCTGATTCCCGCCACGCTGCCGGGCTACACCGCGTTTTCTCGCCCGGATGCGATGCATGCGTTCGAGGCGCTGTCTGATGGTGGAGACGTGCGCCTGAAGCTGCCCACCGGCGTGGGCGGCAACGACCAATGGCGCATTGCCGACGCATCGCAGCTGGCGCAGGTACTGGATAGCCTGCCCGATACCTATCTAGGCACGCATGGCGGCGTGCTGGAACGCAATATCTTGCAGCCAACGACGCACAGCGTAGGCGAGTTGTGTCTTGCCGGCGTCCAGATTGCGTATTACGGCACGCAATGCAGCGTGCCCGATGCGGACGGCAGCGATGTGTATGGCGGCTCGTCGCTGTGCGTGTACCGCGGGTCGTTGGAGGCACTGATGGCGACAGCTTTACCTTCGCTGGAGCGACGGGTGGTCGAGCAGGCGTGCAGGTACGATCGATGCGTCACCGCCGCTTATCCTGAGCTGCAGATTTCCCGCCGCAACTACGATGTGGTCAGCGGTCAGGATGCTGGCGATGTCCCGGTATGCGGCGTGCTGGAACAATCCTGGCGAATCGGTGGCGCAACCCCGGCAGAACTCGCTGCAATCGCCGCCTTTCAGCAAGATCCCGCATTGCAGTGGGTAAGGGCGTCTACACACGAAATCTATCAGGGCCAGCCGCCGGCCGATGCGCAGGTCTACTATCGCGCAACCCAATCCGGTCCAGGGCCGCGCTACAAATACAGGAGGATCTCTGCGACGTAATGGAAGCCAAACTTTCCAGCATCGACATTCCGGTCGGCCAGGACGCACTCAGCGGCACCTTGCTCACGCCCTCAGGCATGCCTGCAGTGTTGTTCGTGCACGGCTGGGGCGGCAGCCAGCACCACAGCCTGGTACGTGCGCGCGAGGCAGCAGGCCTGGGCTGCATCTGCATGACCTTCGATCTGCGTGGGCATGAGGGTTACGCATCGATGCGCCAGACCGTGACACGCGCGCAGAACCTGGACGACATCAAGGCTGCGTACGATCAACTGGCAGGTCTGCCCTACGTGGATGCGCAGTCGATCGCGGTGGTCGGCCTGAGCTACGGTGGGTATCTATCCGCATTGCTGACGCGCGAGCGCTCGGTGGAATGGCTGGCGTTGCGTTCGCCTGCGCTCTACAAGGATGCCCACTGGGACCAACCCAAGGTCAGCCTCAACGCCGACCCGGACCTGATGGCATACCGGCAGCAGCGCCTGCGTCCGGCAGACAACATCGCCTTGGCCGCCTGCGCCGAGTACAAGGGCGATGTGCTGTTGGTGGAAGCCGAGCACGATGCGATCGTGCCGCAGCCGGTGCTGCACAATTATGCGCACGCGTTCGTGCAGGCGCGTTCGCTCACATCGCGTGTCATCGCTGGCGCGGACCATGCGCTCAGCATCAAGGAACACCAGCAGCAATACACGCGTGCCCTGATCGACTGGCTGACCGAAATGGTCGTCGGCCGGCGCATTGCATTGGCCAAGGAGGTGGTGGCCACGCGCAAGCAGTTGCTCAAAGATCAACAGGGCGCTGCTGCGGCCCCGTCGGAACAGACCACTGCGGTATTTCGCGGCGACATCCGTGCGGTGGAGAAGACCGCAGGGTAGTGATCCGGGAAAACGTGGCGTGCAAAGCCATGGGGTCGCGCACGCGTCGCTCTTTTCTTTCTGCGTGTTGAAGACCCGGTGGGCCCGCGGATTGCCTTGTGGATTCGTCAGCCTGAGATCATCTCGGTACTGTTTTTTTTCTGAGCGCCGCCGAGTGAGCAGGAACCCGCATTACTCCATAACGCAGAACGGGCCCGAGTGGGCCCGTTCTGGTTCAACGTCGTGCGCTGGCCGCGGCACTTGTGACCGCGCAGCTGCGATCACGCGTTAGACGCGCGGGTCGGTCGGGTGACGGCGCGCCGCTGCATCGTGATGATCCGAGTCGAATGCCTCACGTACCGCATGCTTGGCCTTTTCCCAGCTCAGGCGCGAATTGGCCTTGAAGCGGTCCCAGCCATCGCCCAGATCGCGTTCCAGGTGGTCGTCCCACTGGCGGCCGGCGTGCTGCTGCCGTGCCTGCATGCCATAGCGATAGGCCGGGCGATAGTCGTCGTACGAATAGTCGACATCGCGGTAGCTGGCGCTGTCGAAGCGGCCTGCGTAATGCGTGTCGCTGTCGCGATAGACAGTGTGGGTACGGTCCGCACGCTCCCATGCATCGCGTGCTGCAAGCCGGGCTTCATCCCATTCCAGGCGCGATTGCCCGCGGTTACGCGGCCATTCGCCGGCCAGCGTGGCTTCGGTTTCTTCCCAGGTGCTGGTCGGGCGGGTTTCGCGTGCCTGCAAACCGAATCCGTAGACGGTGGCGTAGTCGCGATCGTAGTCGGTGCCTTCCTTGTAGTAGGGGCGGTTGCGATGCTCCTGGCGCCAGTATTCGGTCTCCACAGTGGGGTCGAGCCGTTCGGCCACGCCCTTGCCAGCCGCTGCGCCAGCAACCACGCCGGCCGCTGCACCAATCAAGGTGCCGAGCGGCCCGAACACCGTGCCTGCAAGCGCCCCTGCCGCCGCACCGCCGGCGATGCCGCCCACACCGACGCCAACTGGATGCGAACCAGGCGCACCGGAGATCGGGTCGCGGTTCAAGTCCTTTGCTTCTTCCTTGCGTTCCTGCTTGTCGAGATTGCTCATACCGCCTCCGGATTATCTGATGGATGCGCCCTGTAGATCAGACCGCGAACGAGGCGCAACGATGGCGTCGCAAGAGTGAAACGTGCGTGCTTTGATGTGAGCGCGATCGCGACATGACTGAACTGTGCATTGCATTGCGGATGAGGTTGCTCACTCGCACTTGCAACGTGTCTGTAGCGAAAAGGGCCGCTGGCGCGGCCCTTTTCTATCCCTTGATGCACACCACCTGGCGCAAGGTGTGCAGCACCTCGACCAGGTCCTGCTGCGCCGCCATCACTGCATCGATGGACTTGTACGCTGCAGGCGACTCGTCGAGCACCGCCGCGTCCTTGCGGCATTCCACATGTGCGGTGGCCTGACGATGCTGTGCCAGGGTGATCTGCGCGCGTGCAGCGGTCCTGCTCATCACACGCCCCGCGCCGTGGCTGCAGCTGTGGAAACTGTCGGCGTTGCCCAACCCACGCACGATGTAGCTGCGCGTGCCCATGCTGCCCGGAATGATGCCCAGCTCGCCGACACGAGCGCTCACTGCGCCCTTGCGGGTGATCAACAATTCCTCACCAGCGTGCGTTTCCTTCTGCACGTAGTTGTGGTGGCAATTGACTGCGAGCTTTTCCAGCTGGAATTTGGGCAAGCGGTGACGCATCTCGGCCAGCACGCGCGCCATCATCGCCTCGCGATTTTCGCGGGCGTAATCCTGCGCCCACGACACCGCTTCGACGTACTCGTCGAACAACGGCTCGCCCTGCATGAAGAAGGCCAGGTCCTTGTCGGGCAGATGGAAACCCAACACGCGATGCGCCAGTTGTTCGCGCGCGCGCTCGATGAAGTACGTGCCGATCAGGTTGCCGGTGCCGCGCGAACCGCTGTGCAGCATCACCCATACCGCATCGGTTTCGTCCAGGCAGATCTCGATGAAGTGGTTGCCGCCGCCCAGCGTGCCGATCTGGCAGTCCAGCTTGTCGGTACGGATGCGCTTGTGCTGCTGCTTGATCGCATCCAGACGCTGCACCAGCCCGGACTGCGCAATGCGGGTCTCGATGCTAACCGGCAGCTTGCGATGCTCGCCGCCACGTCCATTGCCCACCGGCACGCTACGCTCGATGCTGGAGCGCAATTGCGCCAGATTGTCGGGCAGGTCGTTGGCGCGCAGCGTGGTGCGCACCGCAGCCATGCCGCAGCCGATATCCACGCCGACCGCCGCCGGGATGATCGCGCCACGGGTTGGAATGACCGAGCCCACGGTTGCGCCTTTACCCAGGTGTACGTCGGGCATCACCGCTACCCACGGACCGACAAACGGTACCGCCGCGATATTGCGCAGCTGCGCATGCGCCTGCTCTTCCAGGGGCACGCCGCGCACCCAGCCCTTGATCGGGGTGGTGCTGCCCTCGGCATGCAGAAATTCAAAGTGTTGTGATGTACTCATTGTTGTCATTGCCTTGCGGCAGTGCGTGGCAGATCCTTCCGCCACGCGCAGCCTTCATTGCCTGATCGTCACCAATTGCTTCAGCACGCCATCCAGGCCGCCGAACACGGTGAGCTTGTCGATCTTTTCGGTGACCTTTTCCAGCGCCTCCAGTTCCTTCAAACGCATCAGCACCGGGCTGTCTTCGATCAACTTGGCGGTGTTGAGCAACGAGCGCGTGGCATTGGCCTCTTCGCGCCGGCGGATGACGTTGGCTTGCGCCTGCTTCTCCGCCTGCACGACCGCGTTGAGGATCTCGCGCATCTCGCCCGGCAGGATCACGTCCTTGACGCCGACGCCCAGCACCTCGATGCCGAAGCCGCTCACGCTGCCGCGCACATACCCGAAGATATCCGCATCCAGGCAGGCCTTGTCGCCCAACAACTCGTCCAGCGTCTTGGACGAGACCGCGCGCCGCAAGCCGTACTGCAACTCGCGATACAGGTAATCGCCGGCCTTGGCCACGCGCGTGCGCATTGCCACCGCATCGGTGACGCGCATGCTGCCGGCCAAATTGACGCGCAACGACACCTTGTCGCGCGTCAACAGCTCCTGCCCGGACACTTCGACCGACTGCACGCGCAGATCGATCACGTCGGTGGTGATGTTCTTCTGGAAATTCCAGAACGCATACGCCCCCGGCCCGAACGGTGCAAACAGCTTGCCGTCGACGAACACCAGCCCTTGCGACTCGGCTGGCACGTCCATGCAGACCGCCACACGCGACAGCGTGCCGAGCTGACGCAGCCTGCGCTGCACATCGGTGGGCACCTGCAGCCCATCGCCCAATGGCAGGGTCTGCACCTCGATTGCCGCCGGACCACGCCAGTACAGCGTGCGTGTGCCCGGTGGCAGCACGTCCTCGAGCTTGCCGTTGCGGATCAGCAAGCCGACCTGCGCGGTGCCGATGTCGGCCAGCACGAAGTGTTGCGGCAGGGTGCTGCCGAGCGTATCGATCAGCATCTCCGCATCGCGGCCCATATAGGCGCCTTGCGTGATGGCGTGGACGATGACCTCGCTGCGACCCAACGGGTCGAACAGGCGATAGACGCCGGGGACGAGCACCCGCTCGAACCGACGATTGCGATACACCAGGCCGCGCTCGCCGTCACCGATCACGACCCTCTTGGTCCAGAACATGGCACTTCTCCTTAGGTTTGGCTCTGGTGGTCCGATCCGGGAATGCAAGCGTTCCGCCGCCCGGATCGGACTGCTGGCGGAACGTGTGCCGATGCAACGCGGCGTTGAAGGGTGGAAACGCCCGTGACGGCGGCCGTGCGGGGCGCAATGCGCTGTTGGCGCCTGCAAGTGCGTGGCTGATGCGGTGCGATGTCTTGCATAACGGCAGCGAACGGCGCAGCACGCGCGTTCAGGACAAAGGCCCGGCAGGGGCGCCGCTGCTGCAGGCAGTCAGGCGATGGCTTGCCTGTTTGCCTGCGGCATGGGCGTTTCCGTAAAGGGACTTGCGTCCCGAGGAATGACCGAAAAGGTCATGCATGGAGCGGGATTCGAACCCGCGACTAACAGATTACAAATCTGCTGCTCTACCAATTGAGCTATCCAGTGGTGGGTATTCCGGAATTGAACCAGGCCTACGGCTTGCGCCGCCGCTCCACCAGGAGCCGATACCCGTAACGAGAAACATGAAAAAGAGTTCGGTATACGCCACGGCATTGCCGCGCGCACCAGCTGGAATAAACTCCAGGCCGCTGAATATCTTTCGCAATGTTTCTGATTACCGTTTTATTCAAACGGCAATTCTTGTATGAGCATGACCACGCGCCACCCGTGCCCGGCACATAGCGCTTTGGCGCCTGGTCGCGTGCAACGTCCGTGTTGTCGGGCAATTCCATGCCCGGGTACCTGGAGGGTCATCCACAAGAGTCGGTGCGAACGCATACGAAAACGCCCCCGGATGCTGCATCCGAGGGCGTTCGCTTGCCTCGGAGATCGGGTGACCAATCTCCTTGTCAGGACATCAGTCGAAGAGGGTGATGCGCACGTCTGCTTTCTTCGTGCGCACACACGATGCCGCGCGGTGGGCGCTGGGCAGTCGGTTGAGTGTGGCGGAGTTGAGCAGGGACATGAGGCCGATTGGGTAAAAGTGCAGACGTGGCTGCCGAGGGCGCGAACATTACCCGTGTCTTTTTAGCGATGCAAGCACTTTATGCAATTATGTTCTGGATTATCTCTCTGGCGGTCGGAGTCGGTCGTCGGAAACAGAATCAAAATCGCGTCGCGGCAGCAGGCGAGAGCCATTGCGTGGGATGGTCGACACAAGCGATGCCACGATTTCGAAATTCAGGACCAGGCGAGCCGACGCTGCGCGCGGCGAGCAATCGACATGCAATTCAAGCGGCGCGCTGTTGGCCGGTGCAGCCCGCGCCCCATGTCCACGCGGACACTGGACGCGCTCACGCGGCCTGCAGCCTTGTGGATTTGTAGGCCATGTAAGCCTTCGCCTGCAGCGCTTCCATCGCTTCGAGAGAATGGGGCGGCAGCTAGAGTTTTTGCCCAGATGCCGCATGCGTCGCATTGGGCGAGGCATCGCTCGTCGCGCATCGGTGCCGCGGGCCGTTTCGCCTCTGTGCCGATGACAGAGGGACGACACGTCACCGCGCGTTGTGTGCGCCCGCATGTCGCCAGTCACGCAGAATGGCCTGAAGTGTCGGATCAGAGTGGCTCGCAAGAGCGATGCCGCGCCCGCCACGTCTTTGAAGATCCGTGATCCGGCACGACGCTGACCGCCTGCGGTGTCCCTTCCGCCCGCACGCCAGCGCGCGCGCCAACGTCAGTGCAGACAATCAGCCTGCGTGGGTGCCCAGCGTGCGCGCGCCGGTCAGGATCATGCGCAGCATCTGCGAGATCTGCTCGATCAGCTCGGGATCTTTTTCCGGTGGCGAATCCATTGCCACCGCGCCCATCGCAAATACCAGCCGGGTGATCGCCTTGGACACCAGGGCAGGCGCGTGCAGCTTGGCGTTGTCGGCCGCGGCCAGGCGAATCAGGTCCACGCGCAGCTCGTCTTCGAAATAGGTGAGTTCGCGCTCCACCGCTTGCTTGAAGGCGTCCGAGCCCACCGCGCCTTCGCGCAGGAGCACGTGCAGCAGCTTGTCGTCGGCGCGCAGCTGTTCCATGAAGGCTTCGACCGAGACACGGATGACGCTACGGTCGGTAGAAGTCGCGCGCTGGCGCGCCTGGCCGATGATGGTGCGCAGCGAACGCCCGGCCCGATCGATCAAGGCCACGGCGAGCTCGTCCATGTCGCGGAACTGGCGATAGAAGCTGTTCGGCGCGATGCCTGCCTCGCGTGCCACTTCGCGCAGGCTCAGCGTGGACAGGCTGCGGTGCGGGCCAATCAAGGACAGCGCTGCAGCGATGAGATCCTCCCGTGAAATCGCCGGCTTGCGGGACGGCGGCGCGTCGTGGGAAGGCAGGGCGATAGAGGTCATGAGGCTGCAGCCGGGCGTGGGCCTGAATCATAGCCCCTCTGGCAATATACAAGTGTATACACGGCTGTGCATGCATGCGTATAGTGCGACCCATGAACCTGGCATCTCCTCGCAAGTCCAAGTCCCCGCTGCCGGCACGCCTGGCGCGCCGACTGGTGTCGCCGCAACTGTTCGATTTCTGGGCAACCCGGCTCAACCCGTTGTGGACGCTGGAACAGCCGATGGCGCGGCTGGTCCAGCGCACCCCGGCCAGCCGGGACGCGGTGACCCTGGTGTTGCAGCCCAACGGCCACTGGCGCGGCCTGCAGGCCGGCCAGCACGTGAGCTTGGGCGTGGAGATCGACGGCCGCCGCCTGTTGCGTAGCTACAGCCCCACGGTGCAGGCCGACGGCCGGCTGGCGATCACCGTCAAGGCGATCGAGGGTGGGTTGGTGAGCCGCTTCCTGGCGCACGATGCGGCCTTGGGCACGGTGGTCTCGCTGGCCCCGGCCTTCGGCGACATGCTGCTGCCGACCACGCCTACCCCGCTCGTGCTGCTGGCCGCCGGCTCCGGCATCACGCCGATGCGTGCGTTGCTGCAGGCCGCCGCGCAAGCCGGCATGCCGATGGACGTGGACCTGCTGTATTGGGTGCGCCAGCGCGACGAAGCCTGCTTCGTCGACGAATTCGCCGCGCTGGCCGCGGCGCATCCGCGCCTGCGTGTGCAACTGCTGACCACCCGCGAAGGCGAGACTCCTGCAGAACGCGTGGACACCTATTCGTTGGACCACATTGCCGCGCTGGAGCAGCGCCATGTGATGGCCTGCGGGCCGGGTGGTTTTGTGCAGGCCGCGCGCGAACGGCTGCAGGGACGCGTGGCTGCATTTCAGGCCGAAGCCTTCAGCGTGCCGGCACTGGACCAGGCCGAGACCGGCCAGGTGCAGGTCCAACTGTCACGCAGCGGCCGTACCCTGACCCTGCCGCGCGGCCAGTCGCTGCTGGAAGGGCTGGAAGCGCAAGGCCTGCGGCCCAAACATGGCTGCCGCATGGGCATCTGCAACACCTGCGCCTGCCCGCGCCAATCCGGCACCACCCGGCACCTGCTCACCGGTGAACGCAGTAACGAACCCACCGCACAGGTGCGCCTGTGCATTAGTGCGCCAAGCACTGACCTGATCCTGGATCTGTAAGGAATCTTCATGAGCCGAGTCCATAACCGTGCCCTGTCCGCTGCCGAACTGCAGTCTTTCGGCGACGAACTCGATGCCATCCGCGCGCGCGTGCTGAGCCAGGTGGGCGCCGCCGATGCGCGCTACATCCGCCGCATCGTGGCCGCCGTGCGCTGGACCGGCGTGGCCGGTCGTGCGCTGCTGTTCCTGGGTGCGTTCGTGCACAGCGTGCTGGTTCCGGCATGGATCGCCGGCGTGCTGCTGCTGGCGTTGTCCAAGATCCTGGAGAACATGGAGCTGGGCCATAACGTCATGCACGGCCAGTACGACTGGATGGGCGACCCGCAGCTCAACGGCAACACCTACGAGTGGGACATCGTTGCCACCGGCGACAACTGGCGCAAGACGCACAACTTCAAGCACCACACCTACACCAACGTGCGCGGCATGGACGACGACATCGGCTACGGCCTGCTGCGCATCTTCCCCGAGCAGCGCTGGCGCCCGTTCTACCTGCTGCAGCCCTTCATTGCGGTGGTGTTCGCGCTGCTGTTCGAATGGGGCGTGGCGATCCAGGACCTGCGCCTGGGCCGTTGGTTCGCCGGCAAGATGAAGGCGGCCGAACTGCGTGCCTCGTTCCTGCCGGTCGGCCGCAAGATGGGCCGCCAGATGCTCAAGGACTACATCGTGTTTCCGCTGCTGGCCGGCCCGTTCTTCCTGACGGTGTTGCTGGGCAACCTGGCGGCCAACGTGCTGCGTAGCATCTGGACCTTCGTGATCATCTTCTGCGGCCACTTCACGGCCGATGCGGAAGTGTTTCCGAAGGAATCCATCCGCAACGAATCGCGTGGCCACTGGTATCTGCGTCAGCTGCGTGGTTCGTCCAACCTGACCGGCGGCAAGCTGATGAACGTGCTGTCGGGTAACCTGAGCCACCAGATCGAGCATCACTTCTATCCGGACCTGCCGGCCAACCGCTATGCGCAGATCGCTGTCGAAGTGAAGCAGGTCTGTGTGCGCTACGGCCAGCACTACAACACCGGCTCGCTGCCGCGCCAGTTCGGCCAGGTGATGTGGCGAATCGTGCGCCATGCCTTCCCGAGCCGGCCCAAGCCGGTGCGGCAGAGCAGCGCTGCATTGCAGGGCGCGTGATCGGATTGCGCAACGCATGATCGACATCGAAAGGCCGCCAATGGCGGCCTTTTTGTTGCCGGGTTCATTGTGTCGCGCTGCGTGCCTGTGCGTAGTAGGCGATGAAACCAGTGGCCGGCAACGCGCGCGAGAACAGCCAGCCCTGCGCCAGATCCACGCCATGGGCGCGCAGATAATCGAGCTGTTCCTGCCGCTCGACTCCTTCGGCGATGGTGCGCAGCCGTAGCGTCTTGGCCATCTCGATGATGTGCGCGGTCACGGCGCTGGTGGCCGAGTGGGTGCCGATGGTGTCCACGAACGACTTGTCGATCTTCAACGCGTCCAGCGGCAGGCCCTGCAGATACTGCAGGCTCGAATAGCCGGTGCCGAAATCGTCGATGGAGACCGTATGGCCGGCACCGCGCAGATGGGTGATGGTGGTGCGTGCCGCATCGATGTCCATCAGGCTACGTTCGGTCGCCTCCACCCACAGCTGGCCGCTGTCCACGCCGGTGCCCCGCAACGCTTGCGCCAGCACGCCCTGCACGCGGCCGCTCTTGATGTCGTCGGCGGAGACATTGATGGCCACGTGCAGCGCTGGATCGGCGGCCAGGGTGGGGCCGAGTTCGCGGATGACTTCGGCCACCACCAGATCGGTGATCGGCAGGATCAGGCCGCTTTGTTCGGCCAGCGGGATGAAGGCGTCCGGCGGCACCAGCACGCCGTCGGGCTGCTGCCAGCGCACCAGCGCTTCGGCACCGACGCAGGCACCGCTGTCGAGCGCGATGATCGGTTGGTAGTGCACGATGAACTCGCCACGCTGCACGGCGATCTCCAGCCGCGCCAGTGGCGACAGCCGCCGCCGCGAGACCCACAGCACTGCACCGACCAGCAGCAGCGCCACTGCAATGCCGACCGGTACCAGCTGCAACCGTGCCGCCGCCAGCGGCCCGCGCAGATAGGCCACCGGTTCGGTGACCACCGCGGCCCAGTCGCCACGACGGTCGCGCCCGAACAACACCTGCGACAGCAAGAGGTCGCCCGGCTCACGCGTGGCTGGGGGGTCGGTCAGCAAGCGTTCGGCGGCGGTACCGGTGCTGCTGAGGATCTGCCCGTCCGGCGTGCCGATCGCCAGTTGCAGGCCAGGCGGAATATTGATGTCGGCCAGCGTGTCGGGGTTGATCAGGGCGTTGTAGTCGCCCAGTTGCAGCGCCATCAGCGGACGCTGCGGATTGGCCAACGGCAGCAGCCGCGTGGTCACCGCGATGCCGCGCTTGACCACGAAATCGGCGGTGCGCTGCGGAATGGTATTGCGCAGTTGGCCCCATGAGGTGCAGCTGAGGCGACCTTGTTGAAACCGTCCCAGCTCGACGATGTAGTGGCTGGTCAGCACCAGGGCGCGCATCTGTGCCAGGTGCGGAGGCGAGCACGGTGGCAACCGCGAGGCGGCCATGCTCAACAATGCCCCATGCGCCTCGTCGAAGGCGGTTTCAGTGCGCCGGATCGACAGCGCAGCCAGCTGGCTCAGCCTGCCCTCTTCGCGCGCCAAGGCCAGCCGCCAGGCCAGGTAGTAGGACAGGCCGATCGGCAGCGTTGCGCTCAGCAACACCAGCAGCACGGTGACACTGATGATGCGTTGGCGCTTCACCTCACCACCTGCGACGGCTGTGCTGCCGGTTCACGCATGGCTCCTCGAGAAATGCCGCCAGCGCAGGCTTGGGCAGATGGAAGGTGCACGCCAACCGGGTACGCGCGAACGGCGCACGTAGCGATTGGTGACGCACGGCATTGATTGATGAGGCTGCACGTCGCGAATGTACGACACACGCGTGCATTGCGCGCGTTTGCGGAGCGAAGCGGCTGTGATTTTTTTCCGATCGTCCTGCGTCGCATCCTGGCAGTCGGGGCCGCCTGCGGATTCACGCCACTGCACGCACTACCGCGCTACGGTCGGATCGTCTGCGCTCCCGCCCGGGAGCGGCGGGACAACGGTCCCACGCAAGGCGCTTTCACTGGAGGAATCACGCATGACAACGCAGAAAGAACGCGTCGGCGGCACCGATGCGGTGCCGATCTTCAAGATGCAGGAAACAACACGCGACGGCGAGCTGACCAAGTACGTGGTCGGCGATACCGGCGTGGCCTTCGACAGCCTGGAAGGTGCACAGGCCGCTGCCAGGGATCTCGGCACGCTCGACGATTGAGAGGACGAGCGCTGGCCTGCGCGATGGAACGGCTAGGCCAGTGCGCTGGGTCGCCATGGCCGTGGACATGGCGATTGCGTCGGTGGGCGACTGTCGTCTGGCTGGTCGTTGAGAGCATCGCGTGCCTGTCGTCCCTTGGTCGGTGCCTCGATGCGACCGGGGTTGCAGGCGCGACGGTGCTGCCGTTGCCGGTTTGACCAGTTCCCCAACCAGCCGGGGTCGCCTACGGAAGCGGTTGCTCGGTCAGCCGCCCGGTATGCGGGGTGTGGATCAGTGGCGCCAGGTCGAAGCCCTGTTCGCGCGCATGCGCCAGATAGGCCTGGGCGATGTTTTCGTCCAGCTGCGGCAAGCGTGCCAGTAGCCAGAGGTACTTGCGATCCGGGCTGCCGACCAGTGCAGCGGTGTAATCGGCATCGATGCGCATCACCCAATAGTCACCCTTGGTGAAAGGGATCCAGCGCAGACCTTCGGGCAAGAAGGTCACTTCCAGGCGGCTGTGCGTGTCGTCGATGGCGCGCGCCTGGCCGATCGCTTCTTCCAGCTCGCCTTCCGCGGTGAAGCAGCGATTTTGGACGCGCACGCTGCCGTCCTCTTCCAGGGTGTAGTGCGCCGACACATCGGTGCAGTCGGCATCCTCGAAGCGGGTCGGCAGGCGGGCGATTTCGTACCACGTGCCCAGGTAGCGATTCAGATCCAGCGAAGGGACCGTGGCGAGTTCGGGATGGTGGCTCATACAGGCCTCTGCACAATGGAGTGGCGCCTGTTGTACGTGTAGCGCCATGAAATGCATGTTGGGATGTGGCGCCAGCGGTCGTGCAGCGAGGGCGGGCGTCCGCGAGGGCACCGGCTCGGTGCGCACGGCCGGTTGGCACGATGTCGCTCGTGGGCCGATGCCGCGCGAGCGATCAATTGGCTGCATCCGATGAACTCCGTGGCGGCGAATGAGGTTGCGCACCGACATCGACACCGAAACCGAAACGATGCCCTGACAATGCGGGCGCTTTGCGGTACCAAGGTGTCACGCCAGCGGATGGCGTGCGAATCGCGCGCGCCTGTCGACCTGCCGAGCACGCTACGCCGCGCTGGCGGTGCCAAGCGCACGATCCAGTTTGCGGTAGCCGATCGCTTCGGTGAGATGGGGTGTGGCGATGTCTGGGCTGTCGTCGAGATCGGCGATGGTGCGCGCAACGCGCAGGATGCGATGCATCGAGCGTGCGGACAGCTGCAGGTGTTCGATGGCGCGCTCCAGCAGCACCTGATCGTCGTGTTGCAGGCGGCAATGGCGGTCGGTGTCGGCCTGGTCCAGTTGCGCATTGGGCAGCGCACCGCGTGCAAGCTGTCGCTGTCGCGCGGCGACCACGCGGGCACGCACGCTGGCGCTGTCTTCACCGAGGTTGCCGCTGCGCAGCGCCTGCGGAGGGAGGCGCGGCACTTCGACATGCAGATCGATACGGTCCAGCAACGGGCCGGAGATGCGGCTGCGGTAGCGACGGATGCTGTCGCTGCTGCAGCGGCAGCGCCCGCTGCCATCGCCTGCCCAGCCGCACGGGCAGGGATTCATGGCGGCGACCAATTGAAAGCGCGCCGGAAAATCCACGCTGCGTGCCGCGCGCGCGATCGTGACCACGCCCGACTCCAAGGGCTCGCGCAACACTTCCAGGGTTTGCCGTTGCCACTCGGGCAATTCGTCCAGGAACAGCACGCCGTTGTGAGACAGCGAGATCTCGCCGGGGCGCGGGTGCGTGCCGCCGCCGACCAGGGCCACTGCGCTGGCGGTGTGGTGCGGGGCGCGGTAGGGGCGTTGCCGCCAGCGGGCCAGATCCAGCCCACGGCCGCTGATCGAGGTGATCGCAGCGGTTTCCAGTGCTTCTGCTTCGCTGGCTTCGGGCAATAGACCGGGCAGGCGCGAGGCCAGCAGGGTCTTGCCGCAGCCAGGGCTGCCGACCAGCAACAGGTGGTGCCCACCGGCAGCGGCGATCTCCAGCGCGCGGCGGGCGTGCGGTTGCCCGCGCACGTCGGCCATGTCGGGCAGGGCGCGGGCGCCGAGCGCCTGCACTGCCAGCTCGGCGGCGGGCGCTTTCTGGCTGCCGTTGAGCGTCGCGCAGACATCCAGCAGGGTACGCGCGGTGAAGGCTTCGACGTGTCCGGCGATGGCCGCTTCGGCACCGTTGGCGAGCGGGACGATCAGCCGTCGTCCGGCCTGCGCGGCCGCCAGCGCCGCGGGCAGCACGCCGTCGACGCCGCGCAGCTCGCCGGTCAGCGCAAGCTCGCCGAGGAATTCGTAATCGGCCAGGGCCTGGCGGTCGATCTGCCCGCTGGCAGCCAGGATACCGAGGGCGATCGGCAGATCGAACCGGCCGCCTTCTTTCGGTAAATCGGCCGGTGCCAGGTTGATGGTGATGCGCCGGGCGGGAAATTCGAACTGTGCGCACAGCAGGGCGGCACGCACGCGTTCGCGCGATTCGCGCACTGCCGCTTCGGGCAGGCCCACGATCTGGGTGGAAGGAAGACCGCCGGAGAGATGCACTTCCACCCGAACCTCAGGCGCATGCACTCCCACGCGGGCACGGCTGTGCACCAGCGCCAGACTCATGGTGGTGGCCTTCGCTCAGGGGATGGTGGGCGGTGCAGCGGGTGGCGTGCCGGGCGCGCGCGCCTCCAGTGCGGCGACGGTCTGCTCCAGCGCGTCGAGTTTTTCGCGGGTGCGCAGCAAGACCGCGCGCTGCACGTCGAACTCTTCGCGGGTGACCAGGTCCAGCTTGCCCAGGCCGGCCTGCAGCGCGCCCTTGAAGGTGCTTTGCAGTTCTTCGCGCGATTGGCGCAGGCCCGGCGGCACCAGGTCGCTGAGGCGGCGGGCGAGGTCGTCGAGCTGGTTGAAATCGATCATGGTGTTCTCCGCAGGTCCGTAGGAAGCCTAGTGCAGGCCGGGACACGCGGGACATCGGCAAGGCAGTCGGCAGGCGGTAAGGATAGTCCCATTCGGCTGTCGTCCGCGGTGATGGCGGCGCGCGGTTGGATGAGTGTTGCGCCCGTCCACGGTATGCTGCGCGGCCGTCATGCCCTGGGACCTGCACCGATGAAAATGATCATGGCCATCGTCAAACCGTTCAAGCTCGACGATGTGCGCGAAGCGCTCGCCGGCTGCGGGGTGGCGGGCATCACGGTGACCGAGGTCAAAGGCTTCGGCCGGCAGAAAGGCCATACCGAGCTCTATCGCGGCGCCGAATACGTGGTCGATTTCCTGCCCAAGGTGAAGATCGAAGTGGCGGTGACCGACGACCAGGCCGAGCGTGTGGTCGAGGCGATCGTCGCGGCGGCCGGTACCGGCAAGATCGGCGACGGCAAGGTGTTCGTGTACGACCTGGGCACGGTGGTACGCATCCGTACCGGCGAGCTGGATAGCGACGCGCTGTAGGTTCGCAACGCGGCGCCCGCTGCTTGCCGGATGTGCGGTGGGTGGTGAGGGGTTTGCTGCCCTCTGCCGGCGCAACGACGATGCCCGGGCCACGTATTGCTGAGCCAGCGCCGCTGCTAGTGGCGCTGGATCAGGCGCATTGCAGGCATTGCACGGCTCACAGGAACCCGACCGCCCAAGTTCTGCGGCGCGCCACCTGCGCTGACTGCGTTGGCTGTGGCGCGCATCACCGCGGCTGATGCACGGCTGGGTGCATCCGCGCCAGGCCGCTCTCAGGCGCAAACGCCCCACTTTTCATACCATTTCAATACCGCCATGTATCGCTGCCGCACCTTTCTGGATTGCGATCCAGAAACAGGCTGAAGTCACCGCGCGGCAGCCTAGCGCTGGCCAGAATGGAAATCCCGGCCGCGCTTGTCGCCGCCGCCCGACTTGCCTACTCTAGGGCGTAGTACCATTCCAATACCGGAGTTCGAGATGAAGCCACGCAACAGTACGCCGGGCGTGCGCCTGCTTTCGGTATTGGTGGCGTTGGGCCTGGCTGCTCCGGCGTTGGCACAGGCCGTGACCGAACCGGTCACCCAGCCGGCGATCTATCCGACGCCGGTCTCGATCACGCTGGATGGCGCAACCGTGACCTTGGGCCGCTCGGTGGTGCTGGTGGTCGCCCCTGGCGCGGACAAGGCCACGGTGGCGCTGGTGCGCCGCATTCTCGACAGCGCCGGCGTCACCAAGATTGCGACCGCCACACGCCTGCCTGCCGCGCTGGACCGCCCGCACATCGTGCTCGGCACCGGCGATGCGGCAGTGGTGCGCGATGCGCTGACGCGCAGCAAGGCGACCCAGGACACCCATAAGGAAGGCTACACGTTGGCCAGCGTCGCGCTCGATCGCGGCAGCCTGATCACGCTGGCCGGCCACGACGACGATGGCCTGTTCCATGCGGCGCAGACGCTGCGGCAGCTGGTCGAGCGGCCGGCCATCCCGACGTTGACGATCCAGGATTACCCGGCCATGCCGATCCGCGGCACCATCGAAGGCTTCTACGGCGCGCCGTGGTCGATGAGCGATCGCAGCAAGCACATCGATTTCCTCGCCCGCACCAAGGCCAACACCTTCATCTATAGCCCCAAGGACGACCCTTACGCGCGCGATCGCTGGCGCGAGCCGTACCCGAGGGCGACCTTGAAGGCGCTTGGCCAGCTGGCCGCTACCGCCAAGCGCAATCACGTCGATTTCGTCTATGCGATTTCGCCTGGCCCCACCGTGTGCTTCTCCGATCCGGCCGATGCCAAGGCCTTGTTGCGCAAGTTCGATGCGTTCCGTGCGCTGGGCGTGCGCAGCTTCTACGTGGCGCTGGACGATATCGAATACACCAAGTGGAATTGCGAACGCGACAAGACCACCTTTGGCGAGTCCGGCGCGCAGGCGGCCGGTATCGCGCAGTCGCATCTGCTCAATCTGGTGCAGGCCGATCTGGTCGCGCGCCACGATGCGGCCGCTGAACTCATCATGGTGCCGACCGAGTACTACGACGCCAAAGAGAGCCCGTACAAGGAAGCCTTGCGCAAGCATCTTGACCCGAAGATCGTGGTGCAGTGGACCGGCACCGATGTGGTGCCGCCGGCTATTTCCATTCCCGATGCGCGCGCGGCCACCAAGGCGTTCGGTCGCAAGACGCTGTTGTGGGACAACTACCCGGTCAACGATTTCGAAACGTCGGCCGGGCGCCTGCTGATGGCGCCGTATGCGCGGCGCGAGGCGGGTCTGTCGGCCGAGTTGTCGGGCATCGTCTCCAACCCGATGAACCAGGAAGCGCCCAGCCGCGTCGCGGTGATGGGTGTGACCGCGTTCGCCTGGAACGACAAAGACTACGACGCGCAACGCACCTGGCATGCGGCGGCGCGCGATCTGGCCGGCGGCGATGCGCGCGTGGCTGCGGCCTTGCTGACCTTCTTCGACACCCAGCATCTGGCGCCAACCTTTGGCAGCCAGCCGTGGCAGGAACAGGCTCCACGCTTGAAGGCCGTGCTCGATCATGTGCGCGAGGCAATCGCGCTTGGCGATGCGGCAACGCGCACGGAGGCGATTGCCGAACTGGCACGCGCTGCCGACGAACTGGCTGCGGCACCGCAGATCATCCGCGACGGCGTCGCCGACAAGGGCTTTGCCGAGCAATCGCGTCCCTGGCTGGAGGCAATGGAGGATTGGGGCCAGGCCCTGCAGAAGACGGCAGCCGGGCTGGATGCGGCAAATCGCGGCCACACGCAGGCGCCGGCCTTGTTTGCCGAGGCGGCTGCGATCGCCGCCGTCGCAAGCCAGATCCCAACGATTCCCGGCGCCACGCGCTTCGGCGGCCCGGTCAAGCTCGCTGACGGCGTGCTCGACCGCTTCATCGCGCAAGCGCCGCGCTTGATCGCCTATCGCGTGCCGGCGGTTGCCGACTCGGCAGCAGCAAAGTGATGGGGGAGTGCAATAACACAGCGACGCGCATCGGGAATTGCTCGCGTCGCTGTGCCTGCAAATGCGGGAGCGCCATTGCCACTGCATCGCAGCACCCGGCATGGCGCGCTGGAAGGACGTCTGTGCTGCAGATCAAACCGACGACATCAGCGCAGTAGCTGGGCGTAACGGTGTGCCCAGCCGCCGTTAGCCAGCAGCGCTGATCACGCCTTGCCTTTCAAACGCCGATATAGCCGCTTCCAGCCGCTGCGAATCGCATGCACCCAGCGCGGTTCGGCACTGCGGGCCGATTCGTCGGCAGTCGGTGCGATGCCGGCAAGGCGCTGGCGCATTTTCTGAAAATTGGCCACGTCGCTGCGCTGCAGCTGACGCGCCAGCGTGCCGCGCCGCAGCCAGCGCGGAAATCGCCACGCGGAGGTGAAATCGATCAGCACCGGCACGCCGGCACTGACCACCACATTGGTGCCGTGCAGATCGTTATGGGTGATGCCGAACGCATGCAGCCTGCGCAGCGCCTGCTGCAATTGCTGGAAGACCTCCTGGCCCACGACGGTGCTGGCGCTGAGCGTGTCGCCTGGAATGAATTCCATGCCCAGCGCCAGCCCGCCCAGCGTGCCGAGCAAGGCCGGTGCATGCCGCCAACCCTGCAACTGCCGCAGCATCCTGGCCTCGTGGCGCACCATGAGCCGGGCGATCGGCGACAACAGCGTGCGGCGATAGCGGCCGTAGTCCTTGACCACTGCCGGTTGCCCGTTCACATGGGTGCGGTAGACGTCCGGCTCGAGCAGCCGGGTGCCTTGCTTGAGCAGAACGGGAGTGACGAGGTGCAGGCTGGACACGTCCAGCGGCTGGTAGTGCATGGCAGTTCTCCAGACCTTGGCGGCGCGGAGCTGTCACGCGTTGCGCAGGTTCACGGTGATCGCGAGGGTCGGTCTGCCCAATTTTAGAACTTGTGAGTATGGAAATTATATTTATTTAACAAATGAAATGTTCCGGGAGTGGAACAGCTTTTGGAATCAGGTGTTTGGCGGACCCCACCAGGATCGGCATGTGCCAGCGAATGCATGCAAACCTGCCACCCCAGGCCATGGTGTCGTTCCGCCAGCGTTGCGTCCTGCTTCAAGATAGGCGCTGTCAGCGCAACACGGCGTGTGGTGGCGGTCACGCCGCTTCTTGACAGCGATTGAGACTCCAGACACTGTGCCGGCTGCGGTCAGGGGGCTGCAGCACGCGTTAACACGGGCACGCTCTTCGAGCGTCGCCTGCATCGATGTCGTACGACATCCGGTGATGCCGGGTGCGCCTCCGAATGCGACCGCAACTGCGCCACTTCCAGACGCCGTCAGGTGCCACCTGCGTGCGCAAGGATGCGGAAACGATGGAGTACGACTCATGGGGATGCAATGAAAAGGACCGCAACAGTGCTGTTGGCTTGCACGGCGTTCGGCGTCACGGCTCAGGCCTCGGCGCAGTCGTTGTCGCGCGGCTGGGACAGCTACCGTCAACAGCAAAAGCAGCAGGCCGGCACCCAGCGCGCCACCGCGCCTGCAGCGCCATCCTCGCGCCCGGCGCAAGCGGGCGTTGGCGGAGCGCCGGCCGCTGTCGGTGGAAGCGGCAGCCAACCTGGTGCGTCCGGCGGGTTCACTACGGTGACCGAGCAGACTGAGGCGGTGGCAGTTCAGCCTGCCGCTGCTTACCCTGCAGCGCCTGTCCCCGCAGCGCGCTACACACGGGTGGAGGAATCGCGCATTGAAAGGGGCGCGTTCATCGGCGTGCAGCGTGGTCGAGGTGAGGTTTTCAGTGGCTATAAGCAAGACATGCTTGGCCTCAGCGCCGGCTATCGCTGGCGTGCTGGCTCGGTCACGTTGATCGGACTTGAGGGATCGATTGGACGCCTGGAACGCGGCGATACAACCGACGATGTCTTTATCCCCGCAGTGAAGTTTGGCGGCATCGGGGGTACGGCACGTTTCAATTTTGGTGACACTCCACTGTTCGCGGTAGTCCGCCTCGGCTCATGGTATGCCGAGGTCGCAGACATGAGCGACGAAATCTTTGGTGGTTACGCAAGCCTCGGCCTGGGCGTCGATATCGGCAAGCATGAGAGCGTGAGCGCGATGTACACCAACTACGTCTACGCCAATGACTACTACGACTATGCTCAAGACACCACCATCAACCGTGCAGAGGTACTGAACGCAGTAGTGGAAGTCCGCTTTTAACTAGCGATGTCGAAGGGCGGGCAGCAGCGCTCACCCTTCCCCGTCACGCGGCATGCAGCGCGATGCCGCGGACGGCAATCCATTTGAAGCTGCACCGCAAACGGTCATCGGCATTGCACAGCCATCCATGCGGCTTGCTGTAGTGTCTTGGTCAACGCACTGATTCAGCCATGGGCGAGGGCAGATGGACGCATTGGCGAAGTTCTTGACAGACGAACAGGACCCGGTGGCGGTGGGCAAGATCCTGCCCAAGATCACCGAGTTGCTGACCCGCGACGAGCAGGTCGAGTACATCGCCGTGCAGAAGAAGATGGTGATGAACCTGTCGCCGGATGCGGTGGTGCTGACCAACCGTCGCTTCATCGTGGTCTACCCAAAGCTGCTCGGCATGACCTTCCGCGATTTCCCCTGGCGCGAGGTGCTCGATGTGCACATGAGCGAACAGATGCTCGGAGCCACCATCATGTGCCGCACCACGCAGGGCGCCTACGCATCCATCGACAGCCTGCCCAAGAGACAGGCGCGGCGCGTGTACGCCTATGCGCAGCAGGTGGAAGAATCCGCCTACGAACAGCGCCAGCAGCTGGAGATCGACAAGTTGCGCGCGGCGGCCGGTGGCGTGGTGGTGCATGCGCCTGGTGCGCACGGCGCAGCAGTGCCCTTGCAAGCCAGTGCCGTTCCTGCAATCGACGATCCGGTGCAGGTGCTGAGCAAGCTCAAGCAATTGCTGGATGCGGGGCTGATCACGCAGGACGAATTCGACGCCAAGAAGACAGAAGTGCTGGCGCGCTTATAGCGTGCGCAGGACATCCGCGCATCGGTCGGCTTCCACTACGTCGGCCCATGGATCGCAGTGACGCAGCAACTGACGCGTCCATTGCACGGCGGCGCTGTCGGTGGATCGCCGCGCCAGAAGGCTGCTGGCCGCGCACTGGCCTCACGCTCCAGCAGCGCCGCGCGACTACGGCAGCCTGATCGGTGCGAATGCATCAGCCCGCGCGCTGTAAGCACGCAGGCCATGTCACGCGAAAAAAACTAGCAAACCGGCCGGGCTTATCGCCAAGCGGACGCAGCCGGCTGCTGTAACCCGCCACGTCCATCCAAGCGCCGCGATTCAACGCATGTCGTCTGCGCTTTTTGCCGGCGATGCTCGGCCAACCGCGATTACTCGCCCAGCGCCTTGGCCACGAACGGCGGGGCAACCAGCACGCCGGTGTGCAAATGGGCGGTGTAGTACAAGGTGTCGAAGCCCTTGGCCTGCGCGTCCGCTTGGCGAAAGGCGAAATCGGCGTTGGCCTGCTTGCTGGCCATGGTCACGCTCCACCAGCCGGTGGGGTAGCACGGCTGCGGGAACGGCAGGGTCTTGAACGACTGGAAGCCGGCCTTGCCCATTTCGGTGCGCATTTCGTTGATCAGGTCCAGCAGCGCCAGCGGCGATTCGGACTGCTGCACCAGGATGCCCTCGTCCTTCAAGGCCTTGAAGCAGCTTTCGTAGAAGGCCTTGTTGAACAGGCCCTCGGCAGGGCCGACCGGGTCGGTGGAATCGACGATCACGATGTCCACGCTTCCGGCCGGGCAATTGGCCATATAGGCCACGCCGTCGTCGAACAGCAGTTCGGCGCGCGCGTCGTGGTTGGCATCGCACAGCTCGGGGAAATACTTCTCCGACATGCGGGTGACCTGCTCATCGATATCGCATTGGGTGGCGCTTTCCACGCCCGGGTGCTTGAGCACCTCGCGCAGCGTGCCGCAGTCGCCGCCGCCGATGATCACCACGCGCTTGGGCGCGGGGTGGGTGAACAGCGCCGGGTGGCTGATCATCTCGTGGTAGAAGAAATTGTCGCGGCTGGTGAGCATCACCGCGCCGTCGATCAGCATCAGCTTGCCCCAATCGGTGGTCTGGTAGATCTCGATCTTCTGGAACGGGGATTGCACCTCGTCCAGCTTGCCGCTGATGCGGAAGCCGATCGCCGAGCCGGTCGGCTGGAAGTGTTCGATGTACCAGTTGTCGTTGGTGCTCATGCGGACGTCCTAATGCTGGAAGAAGCGGGCGGTTCCTTCTCCCGGCGGGAGAAGGTGGCGCGTAGCGCCGGATGAATGTCGGGTGCAGCCTCGCGCAGCCAACCTGCGCCAACCCCGCTCCAACCAGGAGCGGGGCGTGAAGTCGGCGCGGATTGTAACGGACCCTGCGCATGCCAGGCGTTACACTTCACGCCCTTTTTTATTCCAGCCGAGACAGCGAAATGAGCGATTGGTCCCTCGACCAAGCCCGCAAGACCTATTCGATCCCGCATTGGGCCGACGGGTATTTCGATGTGAACGCTGCCGGACACGTGGTGGTCACCCCGACCGCCGATGGCCCGGCGGTGTCGCTGCCCGAGGTGGTGGATGCCGCGCGCGCAGCCGGTGCCAAGCTGCCGCTACTGGTGCGCTTCCCGGACATCCTGGGCCAGCGCCTGGGCAAGCTGCAGGCAGCGTTTGCGCAGGCGCAGTCGGAGTGGGACTACGCCGGAGGCTATACGGCGGTGTATCCGATCAAGGTCAACCAGCATCGTGGCGTGGCCGGCACCCTGGCCGGTCACCACGGTGAGGGCTTCGGGCTGGAAGCGGGCAGCAAGCCCGAGCTGATGGCGGTGCTGGCGCTGTCGCGTCCGGGCGGGCTGATCGTGTGCAACGGCTACAAGGACCGCGAATACATCCGCCTGGCGCTGATCGGCCGCAAACTCGGCCTGCAGACCTTCATCGTCATCGAAAAGCCCTCCGAACTGACCCTGGTGCTGGAAGAAGCACGCGCGCTGGACGTCAAGCCCGGCCTGGGCGTGCGCATGCGCCTGGCCTCGCTGGGCGCGGGCAAGTGGCAGAACAGCGGTGGCGACAAGGCCAAGTTCGGTCTCTCGCCGCGCCAGGTGCTGGACCTGTGGAAGACGCTGCGCGACACCGAGTACGCCGACAGCCTGAACCTGCTGCATTTCCATATGGGCTCGCAGATTTCCAACGTGCGCGACATCGCCAACGGCATGCGCGAGGCCACGCGCTATTTCGTGGAGCTCTCGCGCCTGGGCGCAAAGATCAGCCATGTGGACGTGGGCGGCGGCCTGGGCATCGATTACGAAGGCACTCGCTCGCGCAGCTATTGCTCGATCAACTACGGCCTGCACTCGTATGCCAGCAACATCGTGCAGCCGTTGGCCAGCGCTTGCGAAGAGCATGGCCTGGCCCCGCCGCGCATCGTCACCGAGTGCGGGCGCGCAATGACGGCGCACCATGCGGTGCTGATCGCCAACGTGTCGGAAGTGGAGCAGGCGCCGGAAGGCCGCGTGCCGGTTGCGCACGACGATGAGCCGGCCGCGATCCGCCACCTGCGCGAGATCCATGACGAGCTCGATGTGCGCCCGGCGGTGGAGCTGTTCCAGGAAGCCCAGCATTTCCATGCCGAAGGTTTGAGCGCGTATGCGCTGGGCCAGATCGACCTGCCGCAGCGCGCGCGCATCGACGATCTGTTCTACGCCATCGCACATGGCGTGCGCGCACGCCTGAGCTTCGATGAGAAGAGCCATCGCCCGGTGCTGGATGAGCTCAACGAGCGGCTGGTGGACAAGTACTTCGTCAACTTCAGCGTGTTCGAATCGATCCCGGACGTGTGGGCGATCGATCAGGTGTTCCCGATCGTGCCGATCGAGCGCTTGAACGAAGCGCCGCAGCGGCGCGGCATCATCGCCGACATGACCTGCGATTCCGACGGCATGGTCAAGACCTATGTCGAGAACGAAAGCCTGGACAGCTCGCTGCCGCTGCATGGTTTGAATGCCGGCGAGAGCTATCGCATCGGCTTCTTCCTGGTGGGCGCCTACCAGGAAATCCTGGGCGATATCCATAACCTATTCGGCGATACCGATGCGGTGGAAGTCGTGGTGAATCGCGATGGCTATCGCATCGCACAGCAGCGCCGCGGCGATACCACCGACGTGATGCTGGACTACGTGGGCTATCAGCTGGACACGCTGCGTGCCACCTATGCCGAGCGCATTGCTGCCGCAAATCTGTCGCCCGAGCGGGCGCAGGAACTCGGCGCTGCGTTGGAAGCGGGGCTGACCGGCTACACCTATCTGTCCGACGAGCCGCTGAGCTGATCCGCAGTGCGCTGCGGCTGGTCCGCAGCGCTGGCTGTGCGCGACATGGCCCATCTTGCACGCGCTCCTGCCGCGAGCGCCGCTTGCAGCAGCAGGGACATCACCGACATGGACGCTGCAGGTTCTGCAACGCGTCGATGCGCCATCGCGCCGACGTCGGTTGCGATCTCGCACTTCAAGTCGACCTGCTTCGTCGCATCGAGCAAGAGCGCCTGCGCTTACCTTGCGCGAAGCCGTCGATCGGTTCGACTCACGCTTTTCGCGCGTTTGTGCTGCATGCCGATGACAATCAGGCGACCATCGCGTGATCGTGCGCTTGTCGAGGCAGACGCGTTGAACGCGTCTTTTTTTCTCCTGAAGTGATTTGCCGAATAACCTAATTCCGGCAACGCTGATTTGGAATTGGTCTTATTCAATGCGGCTTTTTATCTGCCGTGGTGCGCGCATATTTGTCTTGAAGCCCATGCGTATCGTCGGCCATGCCCTACGCCGGATGCGGCGCGGAAATTGATCGGATGTATGCATGCAGAACACTAGTTCAAATCACACTTCAGTGAAAAAATTTTAGGTATCACGCGATTTCCGTGATTTTTTGCACGGTTTCGGCCCCGCGCGAATTGTTAGTGTTCGTTTAACTTGTCGGGATACAAGTGCTTCAACGAGCCACCCGCACACCGGGGTTCGATTGTGCGAGTCGCTGTGCTGTGCGTCTTCATCATGCGTTTCCATCGCGTATTGCCGGCAAGTGTCGGTGGTCGGCGGTGTTTCTTACCCCTCGTTTTCTTAGGCCAGGTGCTGATTCGGCGTCCATCGACCGCATAACGGTTGAGGGGTGTCGACGGACTGCGCGCCACACCAGAAGGATGCACGCAATGCACGCTGACGCCTCTCCCGTTTTTCCCCTGACCAAGGCGCAACGTGGCCTTTGGGTGGCCAACAAGTTGCATACCGACAACACCTTGATGTTGGCCGAAGTATTGGAAATGTTCGGTCCGCTCAATCCCCAGGTGCTGATCCGCGCCAGCATGCAGCTGACGCACGAGTTCGATACGCTGCGCCTGTGTATCGTCGAGCGCGAGGGCGTGCCTTCGCAGGTGGTCTTGCCCGCGTACAACGGCACGATTCCATACTTCGACGTCAGCTCAGATCCTGCTCCGCGTAATGCCGCCGAACATTGGATCGACGAAGAAATCCGCAAGCCGGAAGATCTGCAGAACGGGCCGCTATGGCATTGCGCGGTGTTCCGTCTTGGCGAAGATCATCATCTGTGGGTGCAATGCGTGAGTCATCTGGTGATGGACGGCTATTGCGCGTCGATCATGATGCAGCGCATGGCCGTGCTCTATAACGCCTACCTGGCCGACGTGGAGCCTGCGCCTGCGCAGTACGGCAGTGCACTGTCGCTGCTCGAAATGGAACAGCACTATCGCAACTCCGATCGGTTCCAGCGCGATCGCGAGTACTGGATGCAGCAGTTGGCCGATCTGCCGCCGCCGGCGACGCTGGCGCGGCCGGGCAATCAGCTGTCCACCGGGTTGTTGCGCGGCACCGGGCAGTTCTCGCCGCAGCAGGTGGTGCGTCTGCGCGCGCTGGGCAAGGAGTACGGGGCCAGCCTGCCGCAGATGCTGATTTCGCTGATTGCCGCGTACTACTACCGCTGCACCGGTGCCGAGGATCTGGTGCTGGCGATGCCGGTGACCGGCCGCATCAATGCGCGCTACCGGCAAACCGCAGGCCTGGTGGCCAACGTGATTTCGCTGCGCCTGAAGATGGATCCGCAGCAGCCCATCCATACCTTGTTCGCGCAGGTGTCGTCGGTGGTGCGGCATGCATTGCGCCATCAGCAATATCGCTTCGAGGACGTACGCCGCGATCTGGGCATGTTCGGGATGGAGCAGAAGTTCGCACGCCTGGCGGTGAACATCAAGGCCTTCGACTACACCTTGCGCTTCGGCGAGGCGTACGCGGTGCCGCATAACCTTTCCAACGGCCCCGCCGATGACCTCACCATCTTCTGCTACGAACGCGGCGATGGGGCAGCGCTGCGTTTCGATCTGGATGCCAACCCGGCGCTGTACGACAGCGAGGAGCTGGCCGAACACTGCCGTCGTCTGACCCATCTGGCCGACGCGGTATTGGCCGATCCGGAATGCGCGCTGGGCCAGGTCGATGTGCTCGGCGATAGCGAGCGCCGGCGTTTGCTGCATACCTGGAACAACACCGCAGCGCCGCTGCCGGAACCGGCCACGCTGTTGCACGGCATGCTGCAACGCGCCGAGTTGATGCCTGCGGCCGTGGTTGCGCAATACGACAACCGCACGCTCGACTACGCCACGCTGTGCGAGCTTGCCTCGCGCATCGCTGCGCAATGGGTGGCCGATGGCGTGCGCCCTGGCGATGTGGTCGCGGTGGCGTTGCCGCGCAGCGAACACTTGCTGGTGGCGTTGCTGGCGGTGATGTGGAGCGGGGCGGCGTATCTGCCGCTGGATCCGGAGAGCCCGGCCGCACGCAACCGCCAGATGCTCAACGATTCCGGTGCCATTGGCCTGGTCTGCGAGCCAGCGCTGTGCGAGCGCTATCTGCTCGGTGGCATGGTCTGGCTGGATCCGCGCCCGGCCGTGTTGCCGGAGGCAATCGCACCGCTGGCGACGCCCGACGGCACCGCGTACGTGCTGTACACCTCCGGCTCCACCGGCGCGCCCAAGGGCGTGGAGATCAGCCATCGCAACCTGTTTAATTTCCTGCATGCGATGGAACACGAGCTGGCATTGCGCCCGCGCGACCGTGTGCTGGCCGTCACCACCATCACCTTCGATATCGCCGGGCTGGAGTTGTACCTGCCGTTGCTGGTGGGGGCGCGCGTGGTCATTGCACCGGCCGGTATCAGCCACGACCCGCGCGGCCTGTCGCGGTTGATCGCCGACGAACACATCAGCGTGGTGCAGGCCACGCCATCGCTGTGGCGTATCCTGCTGGCCAATGAGGATCTGGTGCTGGATCGCATTCATGCGTTGATCGGCGGCGAGGCGTTGGTGCCGGAACTGGCCACCCAACTGCTCAGCCGGGTGTGGGGCGCCTGACCCAGTTGTACGGGCCTACCGAAACCACGATCTGGTCGACCATCATGCCGTTGCAGTTGACCGATGCCGCCGCACCGCCGATCGGCAGGCCGCTGCTCAATACGCGCGTCTATGTGCTGGATGCGCAGCGGCAACCGCTGCCGACCGGTGCGATCGGCGAGCTGTATATCGGTGGCGCAGGCGTGGCCAAAGGCTATCGCGGCAAGCGCCAGCTGACCAGCGAGCGCTTCATGCGCGACCCGTTCGCCGACGACGGCAGCAGCATGTACCGCACCGGCGACCGCGTGCGTCAACGCAGCGATGGCCTGCTGGAATTCATCGGGCGCGCCGATGCGCAGCTGAAGATCCGCGGACATCGGGTGGAGCCGGCCGAAATCGAAAGCGCCCTGCTGTTGCATTCGCAGGTGGCGCAGGCGGTGGTGGTGGGCCACGGCGATGGCGAGCATGCCTTGCAACTGCTGGCCTATGTGGTGGGCAAGCACGGCAATGCGCCGTCGATCGAGTTGTTGCGCGCGCATCTGCAGCAGCGCCTGCCGGCATCGATGATTCCCACCCTGTGGGTGCCGCTGGAGGCGTTGCCGCTGACCCCCAACGGCAAGCTGGACCGGCGCGCGTTGCCGGCGCCTGGCGCATTGCCGCAACGCGCGCATCTGGCGCCGCGCGATGCGCTCGAACGCCAGCTGGCAACGATGCTGCAGGAGGTGCTGGGCATCGAAGTGGTGGGCGTGGACGACAATTTCTTCGAGCTTGGCGGCGATTCGCTGCGTGCGGCGGAAATGGCCGCGCGTTTCCCGCAGATGTTCGGGGTGGAACTGCCGCTGGGAACATTGTTCCATGCGCCGACGGTCGCCGGCCTGGCCGAGGTGATCAAGCGCAGCGCACACACGCCCAACGACCCGCTGAGCGTGCTGTTGCCGCTGCGTGCAGGCACCGCCGGCAGCACGCCGCTGTTCTGCATCCATCCGGTCATCGGTCTGGGCTGGTCGTATCTCACCTTGCTGGGTCAGCTGGATCCGCAGTGGCCGGTGTATGCGCTGCAATCGCCGGGCTTGAGCGACCCGCAGCACCGTCCGGAGAGCATCGAGGCGATCGCGCGCGATTACCTGGCGCGTCTGCGCAGCGTGCAGCCGAGGGGGCCGTACCGTCTGCTGGGCTGGTCGCTGGGCGGTTTGATCGCGCACGCCATCACCGCCGAATTGCATGCGCTGGGCGAAGAGGTCGAGGTGTTGGCCATGCTCGACAGTTACCCGCATCTGGAACAGGCCGCAGCGTTGTCGGAATCGGAGAACGTGCGCGCCTCGGTGCACGCGTTGGCCTTGCATCTGGCGCCGGGCCAGCCGATGCCGACCACGGTCGCCGAGCTGGCGAGCCTGTTGTGCGATCACTACGGGCTGAACGAATTGCCTGCGGTGCGCCAGTTGCTGGAGCAACGTCCCACCTTGCTGGACGATCTGGGCGCCCTCACCCAACATCACCTGCAGCTGGCGCGGCGTCATCGGCCCAGGCAGCTGGACCAGGATGTGGTCTTTGTCGAAGCGAGCGTGCGCATGAGCTCCGGCGGCGACGATGCGCTGTGGGTGGATTACCGTCCCCAGGCGTGGCACCCGTACGTGCGCAACCTGCAGCTGCACGTTCTGGACAGCGACCACCATTCAATGCTCTCGCCGACGCATGCGGCCACGCTCAGCACCTTGCTGCACGCGGCCACCGCAGAGGCCACCCGGGCTGTGCGGCCGGTGGGACAGGCCGGCCGTGGCGCGGTCGCCGGCGACGGAGTGACCGAATATGCCTGAGTCCAGCGCCGATCCGTTACGCCAGCGCCCGGTGGTGATCGCCACCCTTGGCACGCATGGGGACGTGCGCCCGATCATTGCGCTGGCCCTTGGCCTGCAGCGGCGCGGTTATCCGGCGCGGGTGCTGACCAGTTCCAACTTCGAGTCGTTGATCCGTGCGCACGGCCTGGAATTCTTCCCGCTCAGCGGCGATCTCCAGCAACTGTTGCACGACCATCCGGACGTTGCCGAGATGCGCGGTGCCCCTGGCATCTTGCGCAAGAAGTTGCTGGAGTGGGCGCGCGATTGGCCCGCGCAGGGCCGCGCGGCGTGTGCCGATGCCGGCTTGATCCTGGGCGTGGGCAGTGCCAGTTTCCTCGTCCATAGCCTGGGCGAGGCGTATGGCGTGCCGGTGGCGTTTGCGCAGTTGCAGCCGCTCACCGAGTCGCGCCACCTGCCGTTGATGCTGATGCCCAACCTGCGTCTGCCGGGACGTGTCAACGTGGCATTGCATCGCCTGATGCGCTTTGTCGGCTGGCAGCTGATGCGGCCGGCCTTCAACGATATCGTGCGTCCGGCGTTGGGGCTGCCGGGATATCCGTGGAGCGGTCCGGATCGCAGCGCACTACGCGTGATCTACGGCTATAGCGCGCACGTGTGTCCGCGTCCGCCGGACTGGCCGGAGAGCGCGCAGGTGTGCGGCTTCTGGCAGCTGCCGCCGTCGCAGTGGCAACCGCCGGCCGCGCTGCAGGCGTTTTTGCAGGCCGGGCCGCCGCCGCTGTATATCGGTTTCGGCAGCATGACCAGTAGCGCGGTCGCGCAGCTCACTGCCACGGTCAAGGCAGCGGTGCGACTGACCGGGCAGCGCGCGTTGCTGGCCAGCGGCTGGGGCGGTCTGGGGGCCGGGGACGCTGTCGCCGATGATGCCGAGCGCTTCTTCCATCTGGAACAGGCACCGCACGATTGGCTGTTCCCGCGCGTGGCGGTGGCCGTGCATCACGGTGGCGCCGGCACCAGTGGTGCTGCGTTGGCGGCGGGCATTCCCTCGGTGGTGCTGCCCTTTGGCTACGACCAGTTGTTCTGGGCCCATTGCCTGGCCCAGCGCGGCGTTGCGCCGCCAGCGCTGGCGCGTGCGGGGCTGCAGCCCGAAGCCCTGGCCGCTGCCATCCGGCAGGCGGGCACGCCGGCCATGCGTGCGGCTGCGCGCGCACTCGGTCAACGGATCGGCCAGGAAGACGGCGTCCGCAACGCGGTCGATCAGCTGGAAGCCTGGCAATTGCTTGAACCCGCGGCAGTGACGCCCGCGGCGGCCGCACGGACCGAGCAGCACGCCATCGCATAAGCATGGCGATGCTGCGCATCCGCCGCAGCGCTGATGCGCGCACTGCGGCGCGGTGGAGCAGTGCGTGGTTGGCGGCGACACCCTGCGCGCTGCCGGCATGCGGCACAATCGGGCTCCCTCGGTTGATCTGGCCCGCATGCGCTATCCCGCTTTGGACCTGTTGCGTGGCATCGCCATCGTCTGGGTGATGCTGTTCCATTCGTTCGTGGTCGGCGGGTTGGGTCCGGACTGGGAATGGCTGTCGCGCTACGGCTGGATGGGGGTAGACCTGTTCTTCGTGCTGAGCGGCTTTTTGATCGGCACCCAGGTGCTGACCCCGCTGTCGCGCGGCAAGCCACTGGACTTCGCCGATTTCTACCTGCGCCGCGCATTCCGCATCCTGCCGGCGTTTTTGGTGGTGTTGGCGATCTACATGGCATGGCCGGGTTTTCGCGAATCGCCCGGGCTGGCGCCATGGTGGATGTTCCTCACCTTCACCTTGAATCTGTTCGTCGATACGCCGAGCAGGCGGCGTTCTCGCACGCATGGTCGCTCTGTGTGGAAGAGCATTTCTATCTGGTGTTTCCGTTGCTGGCCACGTTGTTGTTGCGGCGTCCATCGGCGGCACGCGTGGTCGCGGTGTGCGTGGTGGTGGTGGTCGCCGGCATCGCGCTGCGCACCAGCGTGTGGCTGCACAACACGGCGCTGGATCAGATCGGCAGCGGCCAGCAGCGCAACTGGTTTGTCGAAGATCTCTATTACCCCACCTGGAACCGACTGGACGGTTTGCTGGCCGGTGTCGTGCTGGCAATGACGAAGGTCTTCCGCCCCCGCACATGGCAATGGCTGCAGCAGCGCGGCAACACCTGGGCGCTGGCCGGTGTGGCCATGCTGGCACTGGCGATGTGGTTGTTCCGCGAGCGCACCGGTTTGATCGGCAACGCGGTGGGCTGGCCGGTGCTTTCGCTGGGGCTGGCCTTGCTGGTATTGGCAGGCACCGCGACCGACAGCGCACTGGGCCGGCTACGGGTGCCGGGTGCCGCCTGGTTGGCCGCCATTTCCTACAGCGTGTATCTGACCCACAAGGAGATGTTCCATGTGACCCAGGGCTGGCTCGGCGCCACGCTGGACGGACGTGGCATCCTGGCCTTTGCAGTGTATGGCGTGGTGGCGCTGGCGGCGGGTGCGCTGCTGCATTACATGGTGGAACGTCCGTTCCTGCAGCTGCGCGGCGCGTTGCTGCGGCGGCGCGCAGCCGTGCGCCGCGATGCCGAACTTGCGTGATGCGATGGTGCGGAGAACGGCGAGCGTGCACGGGTGGCGGCGTGGCGGCCGCCGCTGCAGCACCTGGTGTCGGGCAACCGGTCTGCGCAGTTGCTGCGACCATGCAGCGCTGATGTAACGAAAAGCCGCGCAGTGCGCGGCTTTTCGATGCTTCGTTCGATGCTCGGAAGGGCTTGCGCGGCGCAGCGGGGGGTGCGGCTGGCGCGCTGCACGCCCACCGCCTAAGCCCTTGCTTCGGTGCACGCCTCACTGCGCGTCGCGGGCCACCTGGAACCCCGCAAAGGACTGCGTCACCGGCATGATTTCCAGGCGGTTGATGTTCAAATGCGCCGGCAGGCTGGCGACATAGAAGATCTGTTCGGCGATGTCTTCGGCCGTCATCGGGGTGGCGCCACGGTACAGCGTGTCGGACGCGGCCTGGTTGCCGCCGGTGCGCACCAGGGTGAATTCGGTCTCGGCCATGCCCGGTTCGATCGAGGTCACGCGCACGCCGGTGCCGTGCAGGTCAGAGCGCAGGCCCAGCGAAAACTGCTGCACGAAGGCCTTGGTACCGCCGTAGACGTTGCCGCCGGTGTATGGGTAGGTTGCCGCCACCGAGGCGATATTGATGATGGCGCCGCGGCGCGCAATCAACGCCGGCAGCAGGCGGTGGGTGAGCGTGACCAGCGCGGTGACATTGGTGTCGATCATCTGCTGCCACTGCGCCAGGTCGGCCTGCTGCGCCGGCGCGGTGCCCAGCGCCAGGCCGGCGTTGTTGACCAGTACGTCGATGTCGGCTAAGGCCGGCGGCAGCGCGTCGATCGCGTCCGACAAGGCGTGTGCATCGCGCATGTCGAACGCGGCGGTGTGGACCTTCCCGGCCGGCAGTTCAGCGGCCAGCGCCTGCAGGCGTTCGGCGCGCCGGCCGGTGGCGATGACCTTCCAGCCGGCTGCGGCGAAGCGGCGCACGGCGGCGCTGCCGAATCCGGAGGTGGCACCAGTGATCAGGACGGTCTTGGACATGGGGGACTCCAGGGGGACAGGGGGGGCGGGAACCAGATTCAGTGAGCAGGCCGCGGCTTCGCCGTTGCGGCATGCCGCGCACGCAGCCGCTCTTCGGTCAGGGTCTGGCGTGCGACGACCTGGCCACGCCGCAGCTGCAGCACCACGTACGGGGCCGGTGCGTGCGCAGCGCTCGTCGCGGTGGCGGGCAGCGCGACGAGCAATTCGCCATCCACCCAGACGGCGGGCACGGGCGCTGCCTGGCCGGGGAACAGCACATCCAGCGGCAGCGTGGGCGGCGCGTCGTTACAGGCGCCCAGGACCACGCGGTCGAGCACCAGCTGTTGCCCGTCCAGGCGCCAGTGGGCGCGGTAGCCGCGCCAGTTGGCGCTGCAGCTGCCCAGCGCGCTGCCTGCGTGCGCCACAAAACGCTTCCAGGTGGCCGGGTCGTCCAGTGGGCCGGACAAGGGTTCGGCCAGCAACGTCGCCTGCTGACCGTCGATCTGGATCAGGTCGGGAAGTTGATCGGTGGCCTGCGCCGGGCCGGCCCACGCCAGCACGCCCAGCAACACGCCAGCGCTACGTCGCAACACGGGCGTTTACTGCGCCTTGATCGCAATGGCGGACAGGCCACTGCCGGTGAGCTTCTGCTTGGCCTCGGCCAGTTCGCTGGCACTGCCATAGGGCCCCATGCGCACGCGGTAGACCGTCTTGCCGCTGATGTCGGCCGATTCCACGCGTGCGGCCAGGCCCATCATCGCCAGCTTGGCCTTGGTGGATTCGGCATCGCCGGAGGCGCCGAACGAGCCGGCCTGCAGGATGTAGCGGGTGTTGTCGGCGACCGCCGGCGCTGCAGCCGCGGGCGCTGTTGCAGCGGCGGCGGTTGCAGCGGGCTTGGGCGCGGCAGCGGCCGGTGTGGTGAGTGCGGCGGTGCTGGCCGGAGCCGGCGTGGCGGCCGGGCGTGCCGGTGCGGTTTCCGGCAGCGGCTTGGGTGCGCTGGCGGCGGTTTCCTTCAACGGCGTCGGGACGCTGGCCGCCGGTGTGGCGGCTGCCACGCTGGCGCCGGGTGCGGGGGGCACGGGTTTGCCTTCCAGCGCCGCACGCGCACGCGCGGCCTCTTCGGCGCGCGCGCTGGCCGCCAGTTCGGCATCGGACATCTGCACTTCCTTGCCGGGCAGCAAGGTGTAGAAGTCGTACTGGGTCTGCGCATCGCCGGGTTTGGCCTGCGGCTTGGGCGGCTGCGCGCTGGGCTTGGGCAGTTCGGCCGGCGTGTCCACGTCGGCATCGGCCACCGGCTCGGGCTGCGCATCCGGATTGGCACGCGGGCCCACGCGCAGGAAACCGTCGCCGTCCTTCTTGAACAGGTTGGGTGCGGCCAGGAAGATCACTGCCGCAATCGCGGCGCCAGCCACCAGCCACACCCAACCGGGGGTGCCATTGCTGGTGTTGCGCCGGGCCTGACTCTTACCGCGTCGTGCTGCCATCTACCACTTCTCCGAATCGTGTCGTTGCGGGCCCGCTGGCCCGGCTTGCTGTGGCAATGCGCGCCGCTGCGCTGATTGCCCGGTGAGCGCCATCGGCGCCCGAGGTGGCAGGCCGGCGCCTGCCGCAGTGCCACGCGCTGCGCCGCTGCCTGCGCCGGCACCCGGGAGCTGCCGCCTGTCTACATCTTTTCCGGAGCGCTGACGCCGAGCAGTTCCAGGCCATTGGCCAGCACCTGTTGGGTGGCGACCGCCAGGGTGAGCTTGGCGTCGCGCTCGGCGGCATCGTCCACCAGCACCTTGCTGTTGTGATACCACGTGTGGAAGGCGTGCGCCAATTCACGCAGGTATTGCGCGATCTGGTACGGCTCCAGCGCCTGGCCGGCGATTTCCACCACTTCCGGGTAACGCGACAGCTCCAGCATCACCGCCAGCGAGTGTTCGTCGTCCAGGCATGCGAGCTCGGCCAGGCCGTGGGCCTGGTCGTACTTGTAGCCCTTTTCCTGCGCCTGGCGCAGCACGCTGCACACCCGCGCATGCGCGTACTGCACGTAGAACACGGGGTTGTCGTTGCTTTGCGCGCGCGCCAGGTCGATATCGAAGGTCAGCTGCGAATCGGGCTTGCGCGCGATCAGGAACCAGCGCACCGCATCGGCGCTGGTTTCTTCGATCAGGTCGCGCAGGGTGACGTAGCTGCCGGCGCGCTTGGACAGCTTCACTTCCTCGCCGCCGCGCATCACCGTGACCATCTGGTGCAGCACGTATTCCGGCCAGCCTTGCGGGATGCCCAGTTCCATCGCCTGCAGGCCGGCGCGCACGCGCGTCAGCGAGCCGTGGTGGTCGGCGCCCAGTTCGGTGATGGCGCGCTCGTAGCCGCGTTGCCACTTGGTCAGGTGATAGGCCACGTCCGGCACGAAGTAGGTGTAGGTGCCGTCGGACTTGCGCATGACGCGGTCCTTGTCGTCGCCGAAGTCGGTGGACTTCAGCCACAGCGCGCCGCCTTCTTCGTAGGTATGGCCGGAGGCGATCAGCTTCTGCACCGCTTCTTCGACCTTGCCGTCCTTGTACAGCGAGCTTTCCAGGAAGTAGATGTCGAAATCGACCCGGAACGCGGCCAGGTCGTGGTTTTGCTCGTTACGCAGGTACGCCACCGCGAAGCGACGGATCGATTCGAGATCGGCTGGGTCTTTGGTGCCGGTGACCAGATGGCCTTCCAGGTCGACGGTGTCGCCGGCCAGGTAGGCACTGGCCACATCGGCGATGTAGTCGCCGCGGTAGCCGTTTTCCGGCCAGCCGTCGCTGTCGGGGGTGAGCCCCTGCGCGCGTGCCTGGACCGACAGCGCCAGGTTCTCGATCTGCACGCCGGCATCGTTGTAGTAGAACTCGCGCTTGACGTTCCAGCCGTTGGCGTCGAGCACGCGCGCCAGGCTGTCGCCGATCGCCGCGGCGCGGCCGTGGCCGACATGCAGCGGGCCGGTCGGGTTGGCCGAGACGTATTCCACGCCCACCGAACGGCCGTTGCCGGCCAGCCCGCGGCCGTAGTCGTGGCCTTGCTTGATCACATGCGCCACTTGGCGCTGATACGCGGTGGGGGCCAGATGGAAATTGATGAAGCCCGGACCGGCGATGTCCACCTTGGCTACGTCGTCGCTGGCCGGCAGCGCGGCAACCAGCGCCTGCGCCAGTGCGCGCGGATTGCTGCGCGCAGCCTTGGCCAGCAGCATCGCGGCATTGGTGGCGAAGTCGCCGTGCTCGCGGGTCTTGGGTCGCTCGACCACAAAATCCGGCGGCAGGGTGTCGGCGGGCAGGGTGCCATTGGCGCGCAAGGCTTCAATGCCTTGGCCGATCAGTGCGCGGAGTAGGGCTTTCACGTGGGATCTGCTTGGAACCAAACCAGCGATTTTACCCGACCGCGCGGCGCAGGGTCCGACCGATGGTTCAGGTCAGCGCACCACTGCTCATTCCAGCCAGCCGCGCTCGGCGAACGACACCGGTCGACCATCGCCGATGACGAAATGGTCCAGCAGGCGGATATCCACCAGCTCCAGGCTGTCCAGCAGCCGCTTGGTGACCGCGCGGTCGGCCTCGGAGGGCTCCGGATTACCCGACGGGTGGTTATGCCCGACGATCACCGCCGCCGCGTTGTGCAGCAGCGCCCGCCGGACCACTTCGCGCGGGTGGATGTCGGCCCCGTCGATGGTGCCGGTGAACAGTTCCTCGAAGGCGATGGCGCGGTGGCGGTTGTCCAGGAACAGCGCGGCGAACACTTCATAGGCCCGCGCGCGCAGCCGCTGCGAGAAATAGCGGCCCACGCTGGGCGGGTCGCTGAGCGCCTCGCCGCGCTCCAGCGCGCTCATCAGGTGCCGCTGGGCCAGCTCCATCGCGGCGGCAAGCTTGCAGGCCGAGGCCGGGCCCAGCCCGGGCAGGCGCGCCAGCGTCTTGGCCGGGCGGTCCAGCAACAGACGCAGCGGGCCGTGCCGGTGCAGCAGATCGCGCGCGGTCTGCACCGCATCCTGGCCGCGCAGGCCGGAGCCGACGAAGATCGCCAGCAGCTCGGCATCGGACAAGGCGGTGGCCCCGCGCGCCAGAAGTTTCTCGCGCGGGCGTTCGTGGGTGGGCCAGTCGTGTATGTGCATATGGCGAGATTGCCGGTGCTCATCGCCGACGCCCATCAGGCCAAGCGGAGGCATCGGCTAATCTAGTTGTCCTTGTAACCGTAGGACGACCCCGACGTGATCGGCTCCACTCAGGCCCGCCCCCTGGACGGACAGCGTTTGCTGCTGTGCGTCGGCGGAGGCATCGCCGCTTACAAATCGCTCGAACTGGTCCGTCGCCTGCGCGACGCCGGTGCGCAGGTGCAGGTCGCCATGACCGGCGGTGCGCAACAATTCGTCACCCCGCTGAGCTTCCAGGCATTGTCCGGGCAGCCCACCCGCACCACGCTGTGGGACAGCGCCGCCGAGCAGGCGATGGGCCACATCGAACTTGCGCGCTGGGCCGACCGGGTGATCGTTGCCCCGGCGACCGCCGACCTGCTGGCGCGTCTGGCGCATGGTCTGGCCGACGATCTGGTCACCACGCTGTGCCTGGCCACGACCGCGCCGCTGACCGTGGCGCCGGCCATGAACCACCGCATGTGGCTGCATCCGGCCACCCAGGCCAACATCGCCACCCTGCGTGCGCGGGGGGTGGCGGTGGTGGGCCCTGACGACGGCCCGCTGGCGGAGGGCGAATCCGGCCCCGGCCGGCTGGCCGAACCGGCCGCGATCCTTGCGGCGCTGGCCGGCGGCGCGGCGGTCGCCAGCGCAGCCCCGGAGGGCACCAAGAGCGTTGCCGCGCCCGTGTTCATCCCCAGCAGCACCCAGCTGGAAGGCCTGCGCATCGTGATCAGCGCCGGCCCCACCTTCGAGGACCTGGACCCGGTGCGCTACGTCGGCAACCGCAGCAGCGGCAAGATGGCCTACGCCCTGGCCGCCGCCGCTGCCAGGCAGGGTGCCGATGTGGTGCTGGTCAGCGGGCCGGTGCATCAGACCACCCCGGAGGGCGTGCAGCGCATCGACGTGCGCTCGGCCGCGCAGATGCGCGACGCGGTGCTGGGTGCATTCCCGGCCGACATCTACATCGGCGCTGCCGCCGTGGCCGACTACACCCCCAAGCGGGTGGTGTCGCAAAAGATCAAGAAGACCGGCGAAACGTTGACCCTGGAGCTGGTACGCACCCCAGACATCCTGTCCGAGGTCGCCGCGCAGACCGGGGCGCTGAAACTGGTGGTCGGTTTTGCTGCCGAAACGCACGATGTGGAGCATTACGCCCGTGGCAAGCTGGCGGCCAAGCGGCTGGACCTGATCATCGCCAACCAGGTGGGGATCGAAGGCGGCGGATTCGAAAGCGACAACAACGCAGCCACGGCCTATTGGCAGGGCGGCGAGCGTGTGTTCCCCAGCAGCAGCAAGACCGAGTTGGCAGACCAACTGCTGGCCCTGATCGCGGAGAGATTGCAGGCATGAGCCCCCCAACCCAGTCCTTGCAGGTGAAGTTGCTCGACCCGCGCTTCGGCGATCTGTGGCCGCTGCCGGCCTACGCCACCGAATCCAGCGCCGGCATGGACCTGCGCGCCGCGCTGGAGGCGCCGATGACGCTGCAGCCGGGCGATGCGGCGCTGATCCCCAGCGGTATCGCGATCCATCTGGCCGACCCGCAGCTGTGCGCGGTGATCCTGCCGCGCTCGGGGTTGGGCCATCGCCACGGCATCGTGCTCGGCAACGGCACCGGTTTGATCGATGCCGATTACCAGGGGCCGCTGCTGATCAGCACCTGGAATCGCGGCCGCGAGGCCTTCACCATCGAGCCGGGCGACCGCATCGCGCAGCTGGTGATCCTGCCGATCGTGCGTATGGGCTTGCAAGTGGTGGATACTTTCGTCGACAGCGCGCGGGGAGCGGGTGGATTCGGCCACACCGGCGTGCGCTGACAGGGGAAATTACATGAGCAAGGCGAACGAGCGCAGGCAGGGGATGTCCAGCGTGCGTACGAGTGGTCCGGTGTTGGGAGGCATGTTGCTGCTGCTGGCTGCCTGGTTCGGCTGGAACAGTTATGCGCAATGGCGCCAGGACGCGGTGGCGCAAGGGCTGGAGCAGGCGCGCGACCGCGCGGTGCAGGACGTGGGCCAGGCCATGGCCACCCAGGCCAGCCAGCTCGACGCGGTGCTCAAGCAGCCGCCGGTCATCGCTGCGTTGGCCGGTGGCGACGCGCTGGCGGCCGCATCGGCCATCCGCGAGCGCTTCAAGGGCGCCGAGGATGTGCAGGTGCTGCCTGGCGACCTTGCCGCGGCCTATGCCAACCCCAAGGATTTCGGTTACGCGCGTCTGAGCCTGCTCGAATCGGCGCAGGTGGCCGACCGGGCGCAGGTCCGGGTGGTACGCGAGGCCAAACAAGTCCGCCTGGGCGTGGCTGCCGCGGTGCGCCTTGGCGGGCAGCCGGCGGTGGCGTATGCGCGGTTGCCGTTACTGCGCCTGACCGGCCCGCTGGATGCAATCGCGGCACCGGACAGCGCCTACCTGGCCGTGCGCCAGGGCAGCTACAACGTGGCCCAGCAGGGCGATATGGCACTGGCCGATGCGGCCGAAACGCTGGCAAGGCCGCTTGGGACCAGCGGCTTGCGCGTGGCTGCGGCGGTGCCGCAAGGCGACAGCGGCCCACTGGGCCTGGGCGCCGTCGGTTGCGCCATCGTGGCGGCATTGCTGCTGATCATTGCGGTACTGCTGGTGCTGGCCAGCCGGGGTCAGGTGGCCTTGCCACGGCGCCGGGTTGCCGACCAATCCGGCGCCGATGAACCCACCTTCAGTCAGAGCCTGCAGCACGACGCCAGCGTTGCCAGCGAGGCACGCGCGCTGGACGCCGAGGCACCGCCGGCACCGCCAGCGCTGGTGCCGGCGGTGCAGGTCGCCACCGAGATGTTCCGTGCCTACGACATCCGCGGCGTGGTCGGTAAGGACCTCAACCCCGGCGTTGCCGCCTTGGTGGGCCAGGCCATCGGCAGCGTGATGCAGGCGCAGGGACTGCGCGATGTGGTGGTCGGTCGCGACGGCCGGCTGTCCGGGCCGGAGCTGAGCAACGGCCTGATCGAAGGCCTGCGCCGCGCCGGCTGCAACGTCACCGACATCGGCCTGGCACCGACGCCGGTGGTGTACTTCGGCGCCTACGAGCTGCGTGCCGGCAGCTGCGTGGCGGTCACCGGCAGCCACAATCCGCCGGACTACAACGGTTTCAAGATCGTGATCGGCGGCGAGACCTTGTCCGGCGCCGCCATCGCCGAACTGCACCAGCGCATCAACGAAGGTCGCCTGCATACCGCCGCCACGCCTGGCGAACTGGAACAGCGCGACATCAGCGATGCCTACATCCAGCGTATCGCCGATGACGTCCAGCTCGATCGCCCGATCAAGGTGGTGGTGGACGCCGGCAACGGCGTGGCCGGTGAGATCGCGCCGCGCCTGCTGGAAGCGATCGGCGCCGAAGTGGTGCCGTTGTACTGCGACATCGATGGCACCTTCCCCAACCATCACCCTGATCCGAGCGAGCCGCACAACCTCAACGATCTGGTGAAGATGGTGCAGCGTTTCGATGCGGATATCGGCGTGGCGTTCGATGGCGATGCCGATCGCCTGGGCGTGGTGACCAAGGAAGGCGCGATGGTGTTCCCCGACCGCCTGCTGATGCTGTTCGCCGCCGATGTCCTGCAGCGCAACCCTGGCGCATTGGTCATCTACGACGTGAAGTGCACCGGCAAGCTGTCCGACTACGTGTTGCGCAATGGCGGTAGTCCGCTGATGTGGAAGACCGGGCATTCGCTGATCAAATCCAAGATGCGCGAGACCGATGCTGAGCTGGCCGGCGAGATGAGCGGCCACTTCTTCTTCAAGGAGCGCTGGTACGGCTTTGACGACGGCATCTACGCCGCCGCACGCCTGCTGGAAATCCTGGCCCAGCGCGAGGAAACCCCGTCCGACGTGCTGGACGCCCTGCCCGAGAGCGTCTCCACGCCGGAGATCAAGGTGCCGGTGGAAGGCGATGCGCATGCGCTGGTGGCGCGCTTTGTCGCGCGTGCGCAGACCGGCGAAGAATCGCCGTTCGAATCGGCGCGGCTGTCGACCATCGACGGGCTGCGCGCGGACTTCATCGACGGCTGGGGGCTGGTACGCGCCTCCAATACAACGCCGATCCTGGTGCTGCGGTTCGAAGCCGACAGCGAGGCCGCATTGCAGCGGATTCGCACGCTGTTCCGCAACGAACTGCAGACGTTGTTGCCGGAGCATCCATTGGCGTTTTGATCGCCGGATGCGCGGACCGTCCGCTGCGTTGCCTGGGCAGGGGCAGGGGCAGCGCAGCTGGGCCGGCGGGCGACGCGGCGGGCCGTTATCCGGCTCGCTTCGGTGTACGCGATCAACCGTGTGTTGCGCCTGTTCCGGTTGGCTCGGCACGATCGCAGTGCGTGGTGATCGACGCGGCGTCGTGACCGTCCGTCAATAGCCAGACTGCGTCCCAGTACGGATACTCGCCCACCTGCTCGGCCAGGCCCGCCCGCAGGGGCAATGCGACCAGCGTGCGCGCGAACTGTCGATGATCGCTTTGCTGCGGGAGCGCCGAGACCTGCATCTGCGGCTGCCACACCGTTCCACCACGCCCGCGTGCGCGATTGACTGCATCGGCGGTCCTCAGTCGCGCCGTCTCCGCCAATTGCAGCAACACCGCCTTGCTCGGTGCCTGCAGCAACCCGCACCACGCCTCAGGCAACAGCACCCAGCACAGCAACTGCGCACCTTGCCAATGGCGTGGCAGCGCCAGGCTGGCCGCCGCGGCGCGAGCGCAGCGCCAATCGGCGAATAGCGGCACGCGCTGATGCGTGGGCAGCCGCAGATGCCAATACGTGGCTTCAAGCGTCGGCGTGGACAGGAGGCGATGACGGAGCGCAGTGGACATGGTCACAGGTTGCCCGCGGCGCGAGAGCGGCAACATCGGCGGGCAGTCCATCATCGCGTCGGCCGCGCGCGCAATGGCGTGTCCGAAAAGCGGGCATCAGCGGTCAGCGCTATCGCCACGCCTCCGGCAAGCTGCGCTGCATGGGGTGGATGCCGCAGGTGGCGTCAAGGCGCGTAGGCGCACATCAATCACGCTGCATCGCACCCCAAAACCTTGTCAGTGAGATGCAGTGCAGCCGTATCGCTTGCGTACGCTGAGGCATCGCCAACCACGATGGATCACCGAACATCGGATGCAGCAACGCGCTTTGCAGCGCACCGGGATCATCTCGATCCGCCGCGGATCACCGAGAGCGTTAGATCACCAGCAACCATCCGGACCAGGCAATGCGAATCCCGAATCCCCGCCTCAATGACCGGCCCGGTCGCGTTTCCACCCGCGATGCTTCACATCCAGATACAGGCTGTAAAACGCGGTAAACGCCGGGAACAGGTTCTGCAGCACACCGACCGAATCCTGCTTGGCCGAAAACACGAAATAGCTCAGCGTCATCAAGCTGCCGACCACGCTCATGTACCAGAACAGGCGCGGAATCACCGGTTTGCCGGCGCGCTTGGAGGCAACGAACTGCACCAGCCAGCGGCCACCGAACATCAGCGCACCGACATAGCCGATCAGCTTCCACCCGGTCACATGGATGCCGGTCCAGTACAGCCAGGTCAGTTGTTGGTCGAGCAAGGACGGGTCCATCAGCGTTCCTGCACCACGGTGCGCTTGCTGCGGGTGATCAGCCAGGCCACGCCGCGCAGGTCGCGGATGCCGACCAGGGCGCGATTGAGATTGTTGTACTTGGACACGCCGGCGGTGCGGTGGCGGTGGTTGACCGGCACGCTCACCGTGCGCCAGCCGGCGCGCTGCATCAACGCCGGCAAATAGCGATGCATGTGGTCGAAGTACGGCAGGTCCAGGAACGCCTCGCGCTCGAACAACTTGATGCCGCAGCCGGTGTCGGGCGTGTTGTCGCGCAGCATGCGCGAGCGGATCGCATTGGCCCATTTGCTGGCCCAGCGCTTGGAGCCGGAATCCTGGCGGTTGACCCGCCAGCCGGCGAACAGCTTCACCTGCGGCTCGGCCTGGCTGCGCGCGATGAGCAGCTTGGGGATGTCGGCCGGGTCGTTCTGGCCGTCGCCATCGAGCGTGGCGATCCAGCTGGCGCGCGCGGCCTTCACCCCGCTGCGCACCGCCGTGCTCTGGCCGCTTTGGGTCACATGATGCAGCACGCGCAGTTCCGGCGTGGTGCTCTTCAGGTCTTGCAGCACCGCGAGCGTGTCGTCGCGCGAATGGTCGTCGACATACACGATTTCGAAGGCCACCACGCCGCGCAGGGCGCTGACGATTTCGCCCACCAGCGTGGCGACGTTATCGCGCTCGTTGAATACCGGGACGACGACGGACAACTGAGGTTGGCTCATGGATGCGGGGTAGCCGGATGAAGGCTGAGCGAAAAAGATCGGGCATTGTGCCCTGACTCTCTGAGTCAGGCATGAAGCATGCACGCGTTATGCGTATTGGACCGGTTGGAAGCAGCCTGCAGCGTACGGTGGGGACGTGGCCAGGCTGCGAAGGCGTGGGCCAGCGGGCCGATCACGCGTCCTCTTCCGGTGCATCAGCTGGCACACATCGCCATGCATTGCGTGGCTGCCATGCGGTCGTACGCCCGGGCGGCGGCTGGAAGGTAGGCCCTGCATCTGGCTCGCATGGCAACCTCGGCGCTCCGCGCTCCGTGCGCCCATCGAGCCTTCGCACCTCCCCCCGTAAATCCCGCCAAGCGCTAGGTGCGCTCGCCGAAATACTGCCGGCACCACTCCACGACCTGCGGCAAACCACGCTCAACCGGGGTCGCCGGATCGAACCCGAAGGCCGCCTGCGCACGCTGCGTATCGGCCATGGTGCGGATCATGTCGCCCGGCTGCATCGGCCGGTAGACCTTTTCGGCTGCGCGGCCGGCGGCCTGCGCAATCACGTCGATGAAGGTCTCCAGCTCCACCGGCGTGTGGTTGCCCAGGTTGAACACCCGGTGCGGCACCGGCGCGGTGCTGGGCGTGTCCAGCGCGCCCAGCACACCGGCCACGATATCGTCGACGAAAGTGAAATCGCGCTGCATCTTGCCGTGGTTGAACACCTCGATCGGCCGCCCCGCCAGCACCGCACGGCTGAAGATCAGCGGCGCCATGTCCGGCCGGCCCCACGGCCCGTACACCGTGAAAAAGCGCAGTCCGGTCGCGCGCAGGCCATACAGCTGCGCATAGGTGTAGCCCATCAATTCGTTGGCGGCCTTGGTTGCCGCATACAACGAACGCGGTTGGTCCACGCGCTGGTCTTCGGAAAACGGCGGGGTGGCCGAATCGCCGTAGACCGAACTGCTCGAGGCATACACCAGGTGCTGCACGCCGCGGTGCCGGCACAGCTCGAGCATGTTGACGAAGCCAACGAGGTTGCTGTCCACGTAGGCGTGGGGGTTTTCCAGCGAATACCGCACGCCCGCCTGCGCAGCCAGATGCACCACGCGGGTCGGCTGGATCTCATCGAACAATGCGGCCAGGCCCTCGCGATCGGTCAGGTCCAGCGTGCGGATATCGATGCCGGGGCACAGCGCCGCCACCCGGTCATGCTTGAGCTGCGGGTCGTAGTAGCTGTTGTAGTTGTCCAGCCCCACCACCGTCTCGCCGCGGGCTGCCAGCGCGCGGCAGGTGTAGGCACCGATGAAACCGGCAGCGCCGGTGACGAGAATGGTCATGGCTGTGATCCTGGGAAATGCGGAAACAAAAGGCTGGCGCTCCGGATGCGCATGCGCGGCGCATTGCAGGCGCCGCTGCGAGCGGGTTCGGCATCTCTATGCTGCCAACGCGCCTGCCGTGCGCAGCGTGCCAGGCGCGATCTGCCGCGGTCGCCGCGCATGCGGCGCTCGAAATCAAGGCTGCAGCGCGCCACGCGTCTTCGTTCACCGCAGCGCGAGCGGCGCTTCGCTGGCAAGCTTGGCCTTGCGCTCGGCGCTGAACTTCCACCACGGCTGCGCCGCCTCGCCGTCCATGAAGCGCACGATCGACAGGAACACATCGATCACGCAGGGGTCGTGCAGCACGCCGGTGCGCAGGCACAGCTGTGCGTGCATGTCGTAGGCATCGCGACCGCGCAGCTGCGCAGGCACGCGGATGCCGATCAGGCGCAGGTCCTTTTCGCAGGCCGGCCCGACGTTGGGCAGGTCGGTCAGCTGCAGCAGATGCTGGCGGTCCACCTTGGCGGGATTCATGGCCGACGAGGATCCTGTTGGATGTGCAAGCGATCAGCTGCGCTGCATGCGCAGGCGTTCGAGCACGCCGTCCAGCGTGTCCAGATCGGTGTAATGGATCACCAGCTTGCCCTTGCCGCCGCGGCCATGATTGAACACCACCTTGGTGCCCAGCGACTCGGACAGTTCGGTTTCCAGCGAGGCGATATCGGCCTGTGGGGCCACCGGCGCCGGCTTGCCCTTGCGCAGCGAGCCGGGCACCTTGCCGGCGGCAAACTGCTGCGCGCGGTGTTCGACCTCGCGCACCGACCAGCCCTGGTCGGCTGCTTCCTGGGCCAGCTTGCTGGCCAGCTCCGGCGCCAGGGTGAGCAGCGCGCGCGCGTGGCCCATTTCCAGCCGGCGGGTTTCCAGCAACACGCGAATGGCCACCGGCAATTCCAGCAACCGCAGCAGATTGGAGACCGACGCACGCGAGCGTCCCACCGCGCCGGCGGCCTCGGCATGGGTCAGCGAAAATTCGTCGATCAGCCGCTGCAACGCCTGCGCTTCTTCCAGCGGGTTGAGGTCTTCGCGCTGGATGTTTTCGATCAGCGCCATCGCGATGACGGTGCGGTCGTCCAGCTCGCGCACCACCACCGGCACTTCGGTCAGCCCAGCCAGCTGCGAAGCGCGCCAGCGGCGTTCGCCGGCCACGATCTCGAACTGCCCCGGCGCCAGCTCGCGCGCCACGATGGGCTGGATCACGCCTTGCGCCTTGATCGACTCGGCCAGCTCGGCCAGCTTGACCTCGTCCATCTCCCGGCGCGGCTGATACTTGCCCGGCTGCAGCTGGGTCACCACCAAGGTGCGCAGGGTATCGCCGGGCTGCAAGGCCTGTTCGTCGGCACCGGCCGGTGCGGCGGCGGCGGCCGCGCCCTTGGGCCCCAGCAGCGCTTCCAGACCACGGCCCAGGCCACGCTTCTTTGCCAGCGGCGGCTTGCTCATCAGACGGTCTCCACGGGCCGGACGGCCTTGTTGCGGTCGTTCTGGCGGCGCACGATCTCACCGGCCAGGCCCAGGTAGGCCACCCCGCCACGTGAGGTGCGGTCGTAACCGACGATGCTCTGGCCATGGCTGGGCGCCTCGGCCAGGCGCACGTTGCGCGGCACGATGGTGCGAAACACCTTGTCGCCGAAATGCTCGGTCAGCTCGGCCGATACCGCATTGGCCAGGTTGTTGCGGATGTCGAACATGGTGCGCAGCACGCCTTCGATTTCCAGCGTCGGGTTGAGGTTGGCGCGCAACGCTTCGATGGTTTCCAGCAGCGCGGTCAGCCCTTCCAGCGCGTAGTACTCGCACTGCATCGGCACGATGATCGAATCGGCCGCGGTCAGCGCATTGAGCGTGAGCAGCGACAATGCCGGCGGGCAATCGATCAGGATGAAGTCGTACTCGTCGCGGATCGGCGCCAGGGCGCGCTTGAGCCGCTGTTCGCGTTCGCCCTGGTCCATCAGCTGGATCTCGGCAGCGGTCAGGTCGATGTTGCCTGGCAGCAGGTCGAAGCCTTCCGGCGCGGCCACCCGGATCTGCGCGGCGGTGTTTTCGCCCAGCAACAGGTCGCAGGTGGAGGCGGCCACATCGCGCTTGTCGATGCCGCTGCCCATGGTGGCGTTGCCCTGCGAGTCCAGATCCACCAGCAACACACGCTTGGGCGCGCGCGCCAGGCCGGCCGCCAGATTGACCGCGGTCGTGGTCTTGCCGACGCCGCCTTTCTGGTTGGCAATGGCGATGATCCGGGCCATGCGGGAGAGCCTCGTGGGCAAAGAGTAAGACCGGCCATTATGCGGGCAGGGCGTCGGATCGGGAAATGCCGCCCGCGGCGGTGCGCCGCACGGCCGGAATGACGCAGGCGCCGGTCAGCCGGCGGGCGGGGTGCCGGCGGGTGGCTCCTTCATGGCCCGGTAGCGCTGCAGGATGTCGGCGATCTCGCCATCCAGCGCCACCCGTTGCTGCTCGAAGCTGATCTGCAGACGCAACTGCGCCATCAGATCGCGATGGCGCTGCTGGATGTCGCCGGCCAGCTTGTCAGCCACTGCCTGGCCGGCCAGCTCGCGGTCGCCGGCGCTGCGCAGCAGGCTGGCCAACCCCTCGCGCAGGCTGGTCACGTTGAAGCGCGCGGTATGGATGTTGTTGTCCACGATGGCGATGCGCTCCTTGAACACCCGGCGCAGGTCGTCCTCGCTCTGATAGGACATCAGCATCGCCTGGTCGGTGCGCTGGCGCATCTGCTCGGCGGCCAGATCGGCCTGGCGTTGCTGCTCGCTGGCCGCAGCGGCAGCGCGCTCATCGCTGCTCATGGCGCGCTGCACCTCGGCGCTGCGCATCCCGCTCTTGACGTTGAATTCGTCGCGCGCCTGGTTCACCGCCTCCGGGGGCAGCGTATCGCTGCACACGCGGGCGCCGTTCTGGTTCCAGCAATACAGCTTCTTGCCGGCCGGCTTGTCTTGCGCGCCGGCTGGCGCCGCCATGATCAAGGTCGCAGCGACAGCCGCCGCAACGGCGAACAATGCCGAACGTGTGTGTATTGGCATCATCGCAGCCCCCTGTCGCCTGCCGTCAGCCTGTGGTGTCGGTCCCGTAGCGGCCACGATAGGCCAGCAGCGGTTCCTGGAAGCCCACAAGGTCGGCGTTTCCTGCCGCAAAAGCAAGCAGGTCGCCCAGGTTGGCCACCGCGATCACCGGGATGCCGGCCTCGGCCGCCACCGCCTGGGCGGCGGAACGGCGGTCCTGATCGGACGCGATCTCCTGCCGGTCCAGCGCCACCACGATCCCCGACGGCATGCCGCCGGCGGCACGGATGATGGCCAGCGCCTCGCGGATCGCGGTGCCGGCGGTGATCACGTCATCGACGATCAATACCTTACGGCCGGCCAGCGGCGCGCCGATCAGGGTGCCGCCTTCGCCATGGTCCTTGGCTTCCTTGCGGTTGAACGCCAGCGGCAGGTCGCGTCCGCGCCCCGCGTAGGCGCAGGCCAGCGCGGTTGCCAACGGAATGCCCTTGTAGGCCGGCCCGAACAACAGGTCGAAGTCCAGCCCGGCCGCATCGATCGCATCGGCATAGCACTGCGCCAACTGCGCGGTCTTGGCTCCCGAATCGAAGCGCCCGGCATTGAAGAAGTACGGGCTGAGCCGCCCGGACTTGAGCGTGAACTCGCCAAAGCGCAGGGCATCGGCGTCCAGGGCCAGCTGCAGGAAACGGGTGCGGTGGTCGGTCATTGGACGGGAATGGGGAATGGGGAATCGGGAATGGTAAACGCATCATGCGCCGGCAGCCTTCCGCATGCGCCTGGGGTAGGCTTTACGATTCCCCATTCCCGTTTCCCATTCCCGGCCTATGCGCATCATCAGTTTCAACGCCAACGGCCTGCGCTCGGCCGCCAGCAAGGGTTTCTTCGCGTGGTTCGCCGCCCAGGACGCCGACGTGCTGTGCGTGCAGGAAACCAAGGCCCAGGAGCATCAGCTGGCCGGGCCAGACTTCCTGCCCACCGGCTACAAGGCCTGGTTTCGCGACGCCAGCACCAAGAAGGGCTATAGCGGCATGGCGATCTACAGCCGGCACGAGCCCGACGAGGTGCGCACCGCGCTGGGCTGGCCGGAGTTCGACGAAGAGGGGCGCTATATCGAAGCGCGCTTCGGCAACCTCAGCGTGGTGTCCTTCTACATCCCCTCCGGTTCCTCGGGCGAGTTGCGCCAGGACTACAAGTTCCAGGTGATGCAATGGCTACGGCCGATCCTGGAGCAGTGGCTGGCCAGTGGCCGCCAGTACGTGCTGTGCGGCGACTGGAACATCGTGCGCACGGCGCTGGACATCAAGAACTGGAAATCCAACCAGAAGAACTCTGGCTGCCTGCCGCCCGAGCGCGATTGGCTCAACGGCCTGTGCGCCGACGCGCCAGAAGACGCCAACCCCGCCGAAGGCCGCGGCTGGGTCGACAGCTACCGCGTACTGCATCCGCAGGGCCAGGACTACACCTGGTGGAGCAACCGTGGCGCGGCGCGCGCCAACAATGTCGGTTGGCGCATCGACTACCAACTGGTCACCCCCGGCCTGCGCGACACCTTGAAGGCCTGCTCGATCTACCGCGAAGAGCGCTTCTCCGACCACGCGCCGTACATCGTGGATTACGCGCAGTGAGGCAGGCCAAGGCTATGGTTTCGGTCATAGCGCGCCGGCATGTTGCAGAACGGGGCCAAGACTTCGCCGGCAACATCGCCATCCGGCGGCAGCTCGGCCACTGCAGCACGCGCGGCGGCTCTCATTGGCCCTTACGCAGTCGGCCGATGCCTTTCGCAACGTTCTGCTTCGGCACGGGAGTGCGTCGTTACGGTCCTGCACAGACCGCTCAAGACAGGACGCGTGACGCCATGACGGCCCTCCGCGGCGGGCTGCATGCAGCGGTGCCGTGGGCCGCGCCGGCCACGACCACTGGCGTTCGTGCTCGCCGGAGTGACGCATGACCACGTCTGCACCGGGCTATAAGGGCTGGCGTGGTATCCAGCGCGCCTTCGCCACGCCATCGGCGGCGACCATGGCACTGCTGGGCTTCGGCAGCGGCTTGCCGTTCCTGCTGATCGCCTCGCAGACCTTGTCGACCCGCTTGCGCGATGTGGGGCTGGACCTGGGCAGCATCGGCTTGATCAGCCTGGCCAGCTTCTTCTATCTGCTCAAGTTCCTGTGGGCGCCGCTGATCGACCGCTATGCGTTTCCGCTCACCGCGTTTCTGGGGCGCCGTCGCTCCTGGCTGCTGGTGGCGCAGATCGGCGTCACCATCGGCCTGTTCGCGCTGGCATTTTCGCGCCCGGACCTGAGCGTTACGGGATTGGTGGGCTGGGTGTTGTTCGCCTCGTTCTGGGGCGCGACCCAGGACTCGGTGGTGGATGCCTACCGCATCGAAATCGCTCCGGATGCCGCGCAGGCCGCGTTGGCGGCGACCTACACGCTGGGCTACCGCATCGGCCTGATCCTGGGCGGTGCCGGTGCGTTGTACATGGCCCAATACCTCGGCTGGACGTGGGCGTACGTCGGCATGGCCGCACTGATGCTGGTGCCGATCGTCACCACCTTGCTATGCCGCGAGCCCGACCGGCCCGAGGCGACGGTCGTGCGCCGCGTGGACGTCGCCGGTGCGTTCTGGCAACCGATTTCCAGCTTCTTTTCCAGCAATGGGCTGGCGCTGGGCATCGTGCTGCTGCTGTTCGTGGGCCTGTACAAGTTTCCCGACCAGGTGATCGGCGTCATGGCCGGTCCGTTCTATCTGGATTCGGGCTTCACCAAGGCCGATATCGCCACCGTCTCCAAGCTGTTCGGCGTCTGGATGGGCATTGTCGGCGCCTTCGCTGGCGGCGCGGCAATTGCCGCGTTCGGGTTCCGGCGCATGTTGCTGGTGGCCGCGCTGGGGGTGGCCTTGTCCAACCTGGCGTTCCTGCTGATGGCGCACAACCCCGGCAAGCTGTGGGCGTTCTATGCCGCGCTCAGTGCCGATAATCTCTTCCAGGGGTTCGCCGCCACGGTGCTGGTGGCTTTCATGTCCTCGCTGACCGACCGCAACTTCACCGCAACCCAGTATGCGTTGCTGGTCTCGCTGGCCAACCTGCCGGGCAAGTTTGCCGGTGGCGTGTCCGGGTTCGTCGTCCAGGCGACCTCCTACAGCACCTTCTTCATCCTCAGCGCCCTGACCGTCATTCCCACGTTAATGCTGCTGGCCTGGCTATGGCCGCGGCTATTGGCGCACGACAGGCGGCCGGATTGAAACGTCCGCCAAGGTTGCCGATGATGCGCGCGGAGCAGCGCATTGCACGAGGCAGGGCATGACCGATCTGGTATTGCGTGACATCGACCCGGTGCTGGTGGACCGTATTCGCCGCATTTCCGTCGCACGGGGCTGGACCCAGCACCAGACCGTCATGCATCTGCTCGAACAAGGCCTGTTCGCCAGCGAATACGAAGTCACCGGCGGCCTGCAGCACCCGGAGGTCGATGCCCTGGCCGAGGCGATTGCCGCGCTCAAGGCGCTGCCGGCGGGAAATAATCCCTAGCGCTGCCGCAGCTTCATCCCGGCCAGCACAGGCCAACGGGCTCACGCCGGATAGATCGCCCCCAACAGCCGAGGTCCGGCCGCCCCGGTCACCGCGGGCAGGTTGGCCGCGCGTCCGGCCAGCAGCTCGGCCGCCAGCCAGGCAAAGCCCATCGCCTCCAGGTAATCCGGGTCCAGTCCGTATCGCGCGCTGGATTCCACCACCATGCCCGGCAGCCGCGCCGCCAGTCGCGCCAACAGCACCGGGTTGCGCACGCCGCCGCCGCAGACCAGGACCCGTCGCGTGGTTGGCTGCAGCCGCAACAAGGCATCGGCCACGCTGGCAGCGGTGAGTTCGAGCAAGGTCGCCTGCACATCGGCAGCATCCAACCGCGCGCTGCCCATCGCCTGCACGGCCCAGTCCAGATGGAATTGCTCGCGGCCGGTACTCTTGGGCGGCGGCAACGCAAACCACGGATCGGCCAACAGCGCCTGCAGCAAAACCGCATCCACGCGCCCACTGGCGGCAAACGCACCCTCGGCATCGAACGGCGTGCCGTGATGGCGTTGGCACCAGCTGTCCAGCAACGCGTTGGCCGGGCCGGTATCGAATCCCAGCACCGCGCCATCGCGCGGAATCAAGGTCAGGTTGCCGATGCCGCCCAGATTGAGCACCGCGCGGTCTTCGTCGCCTGCGCCCAGCATGGCCAGATGGAAGGCCGGCATCAGTGGCGCGCCCTGGCCACCGGCGGCCACATCGCGGCGGCGGAAATCGGCCACCGTGGTAATACCGGTGTGCTCTGCAATCCGGCTGGCATCGCCAATCTGCCAGGTGAACGCCGGGTTGGCGTTGGGCCGGTGGCGGATGGTCTGCCCATGCGAGCCGATCGCACGAATCTGCCGGCGCTCCACGCCGCTGTCGCCGATCAATCGATTGGCCGCCGCCGCGAATGCCAGCCCCACCTGCGCGTCCACCTGGCCCAGCGCATCGATGGCCACCGTCTCGGCGCCCTGGCCGAGCGCCACCAAGGTCTCGCGCAGTTGCGGCTCCCACGCCACCGTCGTCCCGGCCACCAATTCGCAGCGGCGGTGGGTGGCGTCGGCAAAGCGCACCAGCGCGGCATCGATGCCATCGGCGCTGGTTCCCGACATCAGGCCCAGATACAAGGGGGAGTCAACGTGTTCGAAGACAGACATGCCGAAGCCAGAAAGACACGGCCGGCCAGCTTGTGCAGCCGGGCCGGGTCCGTCAACCGGTCTTACCCCGGTGGCAGCCGTGCAGCGGGCGCGTCATCGTCGGGCCACGCGCGCCAATCGCTGCCGCGACAATGACCCATGCCTCGAGATTCCCCACCCATCTCCGGAATCGTCAAGGTCTGCAGTCGCCTCAGAAGCTGTCGCTCGACAGCCAAGACCAGGTGCCGCATGGGGACATCGCAGCGTTCAACACCTGCAGTGCGCCGCAACCCGTAGCTGCACGGCAACTACCAGGCGACACGGCTGGAGGCAGCGCCGAACCTGCCCGCCACCACCTGCGCAGCCGCAACGCAGCTGAGGCAGTGACCAGCCGCAGGCCTTAACTGCGCGACTTGCCCTTGGCCGGCTTGCCGGCGTCGGCGTAGATCAGCTTCTCCATGCCCTCGATACGGGCCATGGCCGGCGCCGTCTGCGCGCGGAACGCCGCCAGTTCGGCGCCCTGCAGCGGCTCCGGCGGCGGCATCGTCACCGACATCGGGTTGCGCTGCTGCCCGCCCACGCGGAATTCGTAATGCAGATGCGGGCCGGTCGCCAGGCCGGTCATGCCAACATAGCCGATCACCGTGCCCTGGTTGATGCGTTGCCCGGCCTTGATCTTGCCAAAGCGCGACATGTGCCCGTACAGCGTGCTGTAGTTCTTGCCGTGATCCAGGATCACCACGTTGCCGTAACCGCGCTGGGTCCCGACAAACACCACCCGCGCATCGCCGGCTGCCATGATCGGCGTGCCCGAGGCGGCCGCATAGTCCACACCCTTGTGCATGCGCATGGTGCCCAGCACCGGGTGCTTGCGCGCACCGAAGGTGGAGCTGATCCGGCTATAGGCCACCGGCATGCGGATGAAGCTCTTCTTGAGCGGGCGGCCAGTGATGTCGAAGTACTCGGCCGGTTTGCCGGCGCGCTTGAAGCGGAACCCCGTATAGGTCTTGCCGCCAGTGGTGAACGTCGCCGCCAGGATGTCGCCGGTGCTGATCCGCTCGCCTTCGCGCCAGGTTTCATCCATGACCACGCTGAACCGGTCGCCGGGCTGCAGATCCTTGTCGAAGTCGATGTCGTACTTGAAGATCTCGTCGGTCATGATCGCCACCGCCGCCGGCGACAGTCCGGATTTGCCGGCCGAGGCATACAACGAACTGCTGATCTCTCCGCTGGCCACTACCGTGCGCGTGGTCGTCGCCCGCTCGGTCACGTTCTCGCGCACGGCCTCGCCCAGCAGGCGCAGTTCCACCCGATGACTGTCGTCGCGATCGAAGCGCAGTGCGCGCAGCTGCCCCGGTGTCGGCATGTCGAAGGCGATCTCGGTACCCGGACGCAGCTTGGTCAGCGCCTCCTTGGTCCCCGGGTGCGCCAATACCTGGTACATCACCGTGGTCGGGATCCCCAGCTCGCCGAACAAGGTACTCAGGGTCTGGCCCGGCTTGACCTGCAGAATTTCCCAATCGGTGCTCGGTGCCAGCTGCTTGCGGCTGGGAATCAGCGGCGGCAACGGCAATGCCAGCGTGGAATGGCTGGAAAGCGGTGCGTCGATGGCGTTGGAAAAACCCGGCACGATCGTGGCGACCAGCGCACCGATGGTGGCGAACAGGCTGGCGTGAATCCAGTGACGGCGTGTCCAGCGGTCATTGAATGCCGCCGGCAGATGCGCCTTGAGCTTGCGATGCAGTGCAGTGTCGTGGAGGACGTGGAGGCGTTCGTGAAAGCGCCGCTTGCGTGCACGGCCCTGCTCTGAGTTCTGCATCGTTCAAATTCCTCGCTGGCTCGAAGTGCGAGCCCAATCGCCGGTACCATAGACAGCCTGTAACAGCGCGTCAAACCATTGAGCCTGTTCATTATTTTCACTTGGCGCGGAATTAACCCGCGTTTAACATCATTCACGTTTTTGACGGCAAGCGCCGCTGGAGTCTGTGGTTGGCCACTATCGAAGAATCCCTCGCACTCATCGGCCGTGGTGCCGAAGAGATCCTCAAGCTCGATCAGCTGCAGGCGCGGCTCGCCACCGGTAAGCCGCTGCGGGTGAAGGCCGGCTTCGATCCCACCGCGCCGGATCTGCATCTGGGCCATACCGTGCTGCTCAACAAGATGCGGCAGTTCCAACAGCTTGGCCATCAGGTGATCTTCCTGATTGGCGACTTCACCGGAATGATCGGCGACCCGAGCGGCAAGAACGCCACCCGCAAGCCGCTCAGCCGCGAGGATGTGCTGGCCAACGCACGGACCTACGAAGAGCAGGTCTTCAAGATCCTGGACCGCGAACGCACCGAGGTGCGTTTCAACTCCGAATGGTTCGGCCAGATGAGCGCGGCCGACATGATCAAGCTCTCTGCCCAGCACACCGTCGCGCGCATGCTCGAACGCGACGATTTCGCCAAGCGCTTCGGCAGCCAGCAGCCGATCGCCATCCACGAATTCCTCTACCCGTTGGTGCAAGGCTACGATTCGGTCGCCCTGAAGGCGGACGTCGAGCTGGGCGGCACCGATCAGAAGTTCAACCTGTTGATGGGGCGCGGCTTGCAGGAGCATTACGGTCAGGCGCCGCAGATCGTGCTGACCATGCCGCTGCTGGAAGGCCTGGACGGCGTAGCCAAGATGTCCAAGTCGTTGGGCAATTACATCGGCATCAACGAGCCGGCCATCGACATCGTCACCAAGACGATGAAGATCGGCGACGAGCTGACCTGGCGCTGGATCGACTTGCTGTCCTTCGATATCAGCCTGGCCGAAGCGGCGCGCCTGAAAGAGCAGGTCGCTGCGGGAGAGCTGCATCCGCGCGAGGTCAAATTGCGCCTGGCACGCGAGCTGGCCACCCGGTTTCACGATGCCGCAACCGCAGAGCAGGCCATTGCCGGCTGGCACGCGGTGGTAACGGGGCAGGGCGACACCAGCCTGCTACCGCTGCAGGAAGTGGTGGTTCCCGATGAGGGCCTGCGCCTTGCCGGGCTCCTGACCGCCGCCGGCCTGACGCCCAGCAACTCCGAAGCCACCCGCAAGCTCAAGGAACGCGCGGTCAGGATCGACGGCGAAGTAGTGGAGGATCCCAGCCGCGTCTTTACGCACGGCTTCGAAGGGGTCATCCAGGTAGGCAAGCGTAATTTTGCCCGCGTATTGCTCGTCACTGCCTAAAGCGCACCAAGGTTGCCGCAGGGCGGCAATCTCGGTGATCTCACGCGTCTTACACGTTGGATAGAAGTGACAGTCCCCAGGCCCTCAAAGCTTTTCTGCTGGCGTGACTGGGGCATAGCGCCAGTTTTTGGCAACTTCGTGAAAAATTTTTCACAAAACGCTTCCCAAATCGGATCGGTGGGCATATAGTTCGCCTCCCCCGACGCAACGGCCTCCGCAAACGCGGAACCAGAGCGGAAGGGTTCGAAAACGCCTTGAAATAAGGTGTTGACGAAACGAAAAAGCCGGCTATAATGGGCGGCTCGCTACACGGAAAAGACGCTACGGCGGATTGAAGTGCAGCGGCGGCAACTTCCTCTTCACGAGGGGTTGACGAGGATGAAAAGCCTGCTAATATGGCCG